>ERZ795057.511-NODE-511-length-40621-cov-7.903860_pt1 | contig 40621 bp, 33 predicted proteins | sample MGYA00375141_ERZ795057 | MGnify/ENA primary metagenome ERZ795057 (study PRJEB30186, sample SAMN05720163) | activated sludge metagenome | isolation source: Anaerobic digester | place: Hong Kong | collected 2015-01-26 ...
GCCTGAGCTGTACTCAGACCACTCGATATACTACTCCCTGCATTAAACCCAAACCATCCTACCCAGAGAAGCCCTGCTCCCAACATAGTGATCACAAGATTATTCGGCCTTATAACCTGATAAGAATAACCACGGCGTGGCCCGAGAAAAAGAGCTGCTACAAGACCACTGACACCAGCGGATATATGTACAACAGTACCTCCTGCAAAATCTATCGCTCCATTTGCTCCAAGATTAAAAAGAAATCCGTCTGAAGCCCATACCCAATGACATAAAGGATTATAGACAAAGATACTCCATAAAGCAATGAACCAGCAGTATGCCTTGAAATTTATGCGCTCTGCCAATGCACCTGCTATCAGAGCCGGAGTAATTATGGCAAATTTACCCTGGAACATCGAAAATACATACTCGGGAATACCTGCATCCATTATGCTGGTATCAATCCCTTTCAGGAAAAAATAATCATTGTTCCATCCGAACCATCCCCCCAGAACATTACTCCCAAAACACATGCTATAACCAATAATAACCCACAGGACACTTATAATACCCATGGCTACAAAACTGTGCATAATAGTTCCCATTACATTCTTGGAACGCACAAGGCCTCCGTAAAACATGGCGAGACCCGGAATCATCAACAAAACCAGTGCAGTCGAAGTCAGCATCCATGCCGTCGCACCGGAATCAATAACTGCCCCGTCAGAGGCATTCACCGCGGTAATTCCTGCAAACAAAAAAGTTGTCATCAGCAGGATTCTTTTTAATCTCTTCCTCATAAAAAATAATATTTGTCAATAAAACTATATAAATTTTCAGCAAACCTATATTTTTTATGGGGTATATACAAGTTTTTTGTATGTTTTTTCTATTTAACCCCTTTTTTATAGGGGGTGGTATTGTTTTTTATATTTGTTTTGCTTACACACCCCCTGTTTTTAAGTATCGGGTTGCATTTTAATTATGTCTTTTCTTCAGTTAACTGAAAATCCATTAGAGACAGAAAACATATTAATTGGCAGGTAAAATTACACGACTGTAATTCTGTTTGTTATGAAATTTAAATGCACAAAGTAATCCGGAATTAATTCTCTTCCTGAGAACCAGGATTGTTTTAGTAATAAGAGAAAAATAGTTTGTCCCGATAAAAAACAGGCTAATATAAATTAAAATGATTTTTCACTGTTTATAAGCACTATATATACAACAGGAAATAAAACAGGTATATGAATATATTCTTTGTCATTAAGGCATTCTTAGCATAAAAAATGCCAGGCAATCGACCAAAATACAATTACCCAATAACAATAAAAAGCAAGGGGAAAATAATCAGAACATGTTGGAAATAAAAAAAAACATCCTTTATTTCCAGTAACACCTTTCAGATATTGGCATTAAACGTGTCTCCCTGATCGAAATCTCCTGTTGTATAACCTCTCCGGAACCATTCTTTTCTCTGGGCTGCAGTTCCATGAGTGAAGGAATCGGGAGTAACCCTCCCCTGGTATTTCCTCTGCAGCACATCATCTCCTACTGAGGCAGCCGCGTTCATAGCTTCTTCAATATCTCCTGTCTCAAGAGAATTGAACATTTTCTGGTCATAATGTGCCCACATTCCTGCAAGGAAATCTGCCTGGAGTTCCAGCCTCACAAGAAGTCTGTTGGCACTTGTCTCGCTCAAACGCGCTCTCTGGCTGTTCACCTGATCGAGTATACCCAGAAGATTCTGCACATGATGACCTATTTCGTGAGCCAGAACATAGGCAACTGCAAAATCTCCATTCGCACCGTAACTTGTCTGAAGAGCATCAAAAAAATCCAGATCAATATATACTTTCTCATCGCCGGGACAATAAAAAGGCCCGCTGGCAGCAGTTGCAAAACCACAGGCCGACTGAACCTGGTCCCTGTAAAGAACTAGTGTCGGTTTACGGTAGGTGAGATTCGACTGCCTGAAAATTTCTGTCCATACATCTTCTGTCCCGGCCAGAACCACACTCACAAAATTCACCATCGCTTCTTCTTCGGGAGAAGAAGCTAAAGAACCGGATTCAGTATCCGTGTTTTGTGGCATTGTTTCCATCACCTGGGAAGGATCGCCTCCCAAAAGCAAAACAATCAATACTATAACGACAGTTCCTATTCCGCCACCTACTGCCATTTTACCAGTCGACATCCCTCTGCGGTCCTCTACATTACCACTTGTCCGTCTGCCTTCAACTTTCATGACTTAAATTATTAATCGTTAATCAGGTTTACTATTACAAAGCTAATTTTTTTCAAAATATCTTCAACTTTTTACCTGGTAATTATGTTGTATAGATAAAGCGTTTATTTGATCATTATTAAAACATTATAATCGATAAAGCAAAATGCCATGACTGATAAACCAATTATATCAAAAGTATATCCCGTAACGGGCATGTCGTGTGCATCATGTGCATCTAGGACAGAATCATTTGTCAGTACTCTGAAGGGAGTAAAAAAAGCCTCTGTTAATTTTGCTGATAATTCTCTCAAAGTTGATTTCGATAACGGGTTAATCACTCCGGAAGAGATGAAAAAAGCTATACGGTCTATTGGTTACGACATCATAATAAATGAATCTGATATCACGGCAGGAAGAAACACAAGAGAGAGGGTTGTGACCAGAAAACTAAAAGTCAACACTATCGGAGCAGCAATTCTGACTCTGCCTCTGATTATTATTGCAATGTTTTTCCCCGATATCCCCTGGGCCGGATATATAATGATGGCACTGGCTACTCCCGTTCTTTTCTGGTTTGGCAGGCAGTTCCCTGTAAATGCCATTAAACAGTTAAGGCACCGCTCCGCGAATATGGATACCCTTGTTTCATTAAGCACCTCAATTGCATATTTTTACAGTTCTGCTATCACTCTTTTCCCGGATTTCTTCTCTGCAGCAGGAATACCTGCTCATGTATATTTTGAAGCCTCTGCAGTAATTATAACATTCATTCTTACAGGCAGACTTCTGGAAGAGAATGCAAAATCAAAAACATCCTCAGCCCTTAAAAAGCTTATCGGGTTTCAAAGCAAGACAGCTTTTATTATCGATCAAACCGGCCAACAGAAAGAAATACCTGTCACTGAAGTAATGCCGGAAGATATCCTGGTCTTAAAACCCGGATTTAAAATCCCTGTTGACGGCACTGTAACAGAAGGTCATTCATTTGTTGATGAAAGCATGATTACAGGAGAACCTTTACCTGCCGAAAAAACTGCAGGGGCAAAAGTCTATGCCGGAACAATCAACCAAAGAGGCAGTTTTCAGTTCAAGGCTGAGAAAGTAGGAAGTGATACCGTTCTTGCCCGGATAATTCAGATGGTGAGTGAAGCCCGTAGCAGTAAAGCTCCGGTGCAAAAGATGGTCGACAGGGTAGCAGGGATATTTGTCCCGGTTGTTATAATAATTGCACTCTTAAGCGGTATTGCCTGGCTATTGTCCGGAGCAGAAAATGCTTTTACTCACAGTCTACTGGCTATTGTCACAGTGCTTATCATAGCATGTCCCTGTGCTCTCGGACTGGCAACACCTACAGCTGTTATGGTAGGAATAGGTAAAGGGGCAGAAAACGGTATCCTTATCAGAGATGCCGAAAGTCTCGAGACTGCCCATAAAATTGATACAATAATTCTCGACAAAACAGGAACTATTACATCCGGAAAACCAGTAGTAAAAGATTTTGAGTGGAAAGAGCATAGCTATAAAGACCGATATGCCAATATCCTTCTAAACATCCAGAAGTTAAGTGAGCACCCTCTGGCGGAACCTGTGGTCAGACATTTTGAAAACCCGGGTATAACAAGCAGCTATCTTCCGCTAAAACTCGAAAGTATTACAGGTAAGGGAGTAAAAGCAGTTACAGATAACAATGTTTATCTTATAGGGAATAAAAAACTCATGGATGAGAATGATATTACAATTGATAAAAACCTTAATGCCTTGAGCGATAAATGGCTTAAGGAAGCAAAAACAGTGTCCTTTTTTGCTGACAAAAATGAGGTAATTGCTGTTTTTTCAATCAGCGACAGCATTAAAGAATCTTCTGTAGAAGCTGTCAGGATCCTTCATAACCTTGGTATAAAAGTCTATATGCTCACCGGCGATAATGAACAGAGTGCCCGTGCTGTAGCTCAGGCAGCAGGAATAGACAGTTTTAAGGCTGCATTACTCCCCGACGATAAGTATGGTTTCGTGAAGCAACTTCAGAAAGAAGGCAGGGTTGTGGCAATGGCAGGTGATGGAATAAACGATTCTCAGGCTCTGGCTCAGGCTGATATAAGTATTGCAATGGGGCAGGGTTCAGATATTGCCATGGACACTGCCGGGATGACAATAATATCATCCGATCTTACACGGATACCAAAAGCCATAAGATTATCGAAGCTTACTGTCAAAACAATAAAACAGAATCTTTTCTGGGCATTTATTTATAATATTATTGCTATACCTGTTGCTACCGGCATTTTATACCCTTTTACAGGGTTCCTCCTCAATCCAATGATAGCAGGAGCAGCCATGGCACTGAGTTCGGTAAGTGTGGTAAGCAACAGTCTCAGGTTGAATTTAAGAAGAATATAGTACTGTTTGAGATTCTCTCTGCATGGAAAATATACCGTACATGATAAATTCAGTTAAACAGTTAGCTAAAACCAGAATACCGTTCAGCATCAGGCAAAAGATAAGAAAATTCAGGAACGTGATGTTACAGGGCATAGAAAGATTTTTCACTGTTCCGTTGTCACAACTGCTATTACCGGCCAGTGATCTGAAACAAAAACACCCTGCTCCTTTTTCATAAGAGTCCGGTGCTGTAACACCCTCATGTCATTACTGACAAAAATATAATCCAGTCGCATTGAGCCTGGTTCATCTGAAAAGCCATTGAAGGTATATGCAGGACCTTCAGGATTTTCTTCGGATATGTCTTTTGAATCCTTAAACAAAGGTATGCTTTCTGCCGGGCCTGTTAAAAGTGAATAAGTTTCACTACCGGGCATAGCATTGAAATCTCCTGTTATCACAAAAGGGAACCCTGCTGCAATACTATCCACTGTCGACATTAACAACCTGGCACTCATAATCCTGGCTGTATCTGAATCATGTGCGAAATGTGTATTGAAGAAGAAAATATGCTCATCCGTCTTTTTGTCAACAAGCTGTGTCCAGGTCACAATACGGGGAAGCGATGAAGACCATGCCTTTGATCCGGGCACCTCTGGTGTGTCAGATAACCAAAAAGTTACGTTCCTTACCATATTAAAGCGGTCTTTTCTGTAAAAAACAGGATTCATCTCTCCCGATCTCCCTCCATCATCACGTCCAACTCCCGCTGATTCATACCCGGTAAGCAATGAGTCAAGATAATTATACTGATGATATAATACCTCCTGTAAACCAAGAAGATCCGGCTTCTCCCTCCTTATTACATCATATACTATGGAAGACCGTGAAGACCATGCGTTCACACTGTCTTCCGGATTATCATACCTGATATTAAGGGTCATTACCCTGATCTCATTCGGCCCCTTCTTCCCTGAACATCCTGCCAGAACAATATACACAACAACAATGATCAATACGGTAAATCGCTTCATTACTTAAAATTTTGGCAAAGATAACAATATGTAATGTATTTTGTTATTTTAGTTTAAGGAAGACTGTAGAAAAACTCTTCCTCTTATTATTTATATATTTGTGACAAAATTGCCTTGAAGACCATATTAAATACATATAGCTGACACATAGCTACGTAAAATAAATACACAGTTTGAATGCCTGATATTATTAAATTATTGCCCGATTCCGTTGCCAACCAGATAGCTGCCGGCGAAGTTATTCAGCGGCCAGCTTCTGTGCTCAAAGAGCTTATTGAGAATTCTGTTGACTCTGGTGCAAGGCAAATAAATGTAATAATAAGGGATGCTGGAAGAACTCTTATTCAGGTTATAGATGATGGTTGCGGAATGTCTGAAACTGATTCCAGACTGGCTTTTGAAAGGCATGCCACTTCAAAAATAACATCTGCAGAAGATCTTTTTGCCATACAGACCAAAGGTTTCAGGGGTGAAGCACTGGCATCTATTGCTGCTGTGGCTATGGTTGAGCTAAAAACAAGGAGAGAGAATGACGAAACCGGCACACTGATTGCAATCAACGGATCCAGAGTAGCTGCTCAGGAACCCTGCTCTTGTCCAAAAGGTTCCTGCTTCTCAGTTAAAAACCTCTTTTACAATATCCCTGCAAGAAGAAAATTTCTGAAATCTGATACTACAGAACTAAGACATATCATCAATGAATTTCAGAAAGTTGTGATAGCACATCCCGATATTAAGTTTTCACTCCGGAGTAATGACAACGAAATATATAATCTCCTTCCAGGAAATAAACGACAACGTATTGTTGGTGTTTTCGGCAAACAAATAAACCAGGAGCTTATAACTCTTGATACTGACACAAGCCTTATTTCCATTTCTGGATTTATCGGAAAACCCGAAAGTGCCAGAAGAACATACGGAGAACAGTTCTTCTTTGTAAACAACCGTTTTATGAAACATCCCTATTTCCATAAAGCAGTTACGGAAGCTTATCAGAACATTCTGCCACCTGATACCATACCTTCTTACTTTATATTCATGCAGGCCGATCCTGCCTCAATAGATATAAATATTCACCCTACAAAAACGGAGATCAAGTTTGAGGACGAGAATGCTATCTGGCAAATACTTATGGCTTCAGTACGTGAAGCTCTCGGACGTTTTAATATAGTTCCTTCACTTGATTTCGAGAATGAAGCTCTCATTGATATCCCTGTGCGAACTTCCGACAAGGTATTTTCCGGACAACCAAAAATACCGGTGAATCCTGATTATAATCCCTTTGAAAAAGATGATCCTTTACTCCAAAGATCCGATTTCATTGAAAAATTTGAGAGATCAAATACTGAAAACTGGGATAAACTTTATTCAATCATCGGGAAAGATGATGAAGATAATGTTGATATGCTGGCAATACAGCGGAAAGACCGTAAGTTTTTTCAGATAAAAAACAAGTACATAGCCTGTCCTGTAAAATCAGGAATGATGTTTATTGATCAGAAAAGAGCTCACGAAAGGATACTGTATGAAAGGTATATTGACTGTCTGACCAGTAATACAGCTGTCAGTCAGACAGATTTGTTCCCTGTTAAAGTTGAACTGGATCCCTCTGATTTTCTCCTCCTGAAAGAAAGCCATGAAGAATTGCAACTACTTGGTTTCACTCTGGAATTCACAGACGATTATAATATTGTTATAAAAGGCTGCCCGGCCGGTTCAGGTTCATTTAATCCGGCCGGCATGCTGGAAATTATTATTGAAGAATACAAAAGTGCCGGAGGCAACCCACGTACAGGAGCAAAGGAAAAACTAGCAGCCGGCATGGCTGCTGCATCCGCCATACAATACGGCAAAGCTCTGGGAAATAGTGAAATGGAAAATCTTTTTGATGCATTGTTCGCTTGTTCGGCACCCAATTATTCACCAAAAGGTAAGGCTGTAATAATAATTATGACACTTGATGAACTCGATAAGAAATTTAAATAAGCAATGCCTGTTAATTGCAGATTAAAAAGTAACTGTTAGTTTTGTCTCATATAATTATTATGGCTGAATAATATTTTCAATTTATGAATGCATACGGAAGAGGTTTTTTCTCCCTGCCCCCTGTGGTAAAGAATCTGATAATGATCAATATAATAATGCTTCTGGCTAATTATGCAGCCATAAGTGTCTTCTCTGTTGATCTGAACACAGTTCTTGGACTATATTTCCCTAAATCAGAAAGTTTTAAACCTGTCCAGATACTTACTCACATGTTCATGCATGCCAATTTCTGGCATCTGTTTTTCAATATGTATGCCTTATTCATCTTTGGGCAGGTCCTGGAAAAAGTATGGGGACCGAAACGTTTTTTCATTTACTACCTTGTCTGCGGTCTGGGAGCTGCCTTTATTCATGAATCAGTCCTTGTTTATGAATACAGCAAACTGGTTGGGAATATTGACCCGGAAAGTCTGCAGCTTGTACTGAACGAAGGTGCTGCTTACCTTAACGCAGGAAAGGTTTTTACTGATACGGGAATGCAAAGCCTGCAGTTATTACTTAACACTCCTACAGTAGGAGCTTCAGGAGCTGTATTCGGAATACTTCTGGCTTTTGGTATGCTCTTCCCCAATACACAACTTATGATAATCTTCCCACCTATACCGATAAAAGCAAAATATTTCGTAATCATATATGGTGCGATAGAACTATATCTGGCTTTCACGCAACCCGGTAGCAATATAGCCCATGCAGCTCACCTTGGAGGTATGTTATTCGGGTATATCCTTATAAAATACTGGCGTAAAACAACCAATACTCTTTACTGATGAGTATTACAGATGATATAAAAAGAACATTCAGTTCAGCCAATAATCTCACCAGACTCATTTATATTAACATTGGTGTTTTCCTGTTCTTCCTGATTGTATCTGTAATAAGTTTTTTATTCGATAATACAGGAATTGAATCAACAATTCTCAGACTCTTTGCCATTCCTGCATCCCTGAAGGTTTTTTTACTTAAACCCTGGACCCTTATAACATATATGTTTACCCATAAGGATATTTGGCATATCCTTTTCAATATGTTGTGGCTCTATTGGTTCGGAAGAATATTTCTGGATTATCTTGACCAAAGGAAACTGGTGGCTGTTTATCTTATGGGAGGCATCAGTGGCGCTATCGTTTATGTATTATCATTCAATATCTTTCCCGTTTTTACAGGTATCGTATCCGAATCAGTTGCCATAGGTGCTTCAGCTTCTGTTATGGCTGTCGTTATCGCTACTGCAACCTATGTCCCTGATTATTCCATTCATTTCTTTCTGATAGGCCGGATCAAAATTAAATATGTAGCTCTTGCCATACTTATCCTCACATCTTTTATGGATTTCTCAGTCAATTCAGGAGGTAAACTGGCACATATCGGAGGAGCCCTTCCGGGTTTCTTATATATAGTAAAACTAAGAAAAGGAAAGGACCCGGGCAGAAGACTGAACAGCATAATAGATACACTGGTTACATTCTTCAAGCCCCGGCCTAAAATGAAGGTAACACACAAAAAAACTGTAACGGATTACGATTATAATAAGATAAAGGCAGAACATCAGGCGAAGATAAATACTATTCTGGATAAAATATCAAAAGGGGGGTATGACAGCCTGACGAAAGAAGAGAAGGATATGCTTTTCAGTGAAAGTCAGAAAAAAAATTGAACAGGGAAATTATTTTGTTAGCTTAATGAGAACTGCTGCCAGTCATAATTCAGAATATCTCTTTCAGGATTTTAATATAATTATTTTAATTTGGCTCTAAAAATGTCTCTTTGAAAAAAATTCTTCATAAAATCCTGTTATGGGTGAATATATTATTTGCATTCGCCCTGGTGATATCTTATCTCTCCGTTCATATAAGCCCCGAATCATTTATCCTGCCGGCTTTTTTCGGACTTGCCTTCCCTTATCTTCTTCTGATAAATATTTTCTTTTCAATAATATGGGCTGTTCTCCTGCGCTATGAAGCAATTATTTCTGTTATAGTAATAGCTATTGGTTTCACTCATCTGTCTAATTACATAAGATTTGGAAAAAGTAACGAAAGTACAGATAATTCATTCAAGGTAATAAGTTATAACGTACGTCTATTTGATAATTATGGGAACCCGGACAATAATACCGAAGAGAGAATAATTGATTTTCTCAGGAAACAGGATGCCGATATTATTTGTCTCCAGGAATTTTATCTGTATGGCGACCCTGAGAAAAAAGACTCTGAAATAAAAAATGCCCTTGGAAACAATTATTTCTCACACATAAAACTGACCGGATCAGGTAAAAACCGCTATTATGGTATTGTAACCTACAGCAGATACCCTATAGTGCAAAAAGGTCAGATAATACATCCCAAATCATCAAGTCTGACTATATTCAGCGATGTAATTATTGAAAATGACACCATAAGGATATTCAATAATCATCTTCAGTCGTTCAGATTGAAGAACATGAATCGCTCATTGTTTGATGAGATGACTGCCGGAGACAACAATGAGACTTTAGGATTATTAAAAAGTCTGGCTGCAAGTCTTAAAAAGGGTTTTGTGTTACGGGCACAACAGTCTGAAGCACTTAAAACACAAATCAATATATCGGACTATCCGGTTATTGTGGTCGGTGATTTCAATGATACTCCTGTCTCCTGGTCATACAGGAAGATACGTAAAGGTCTTAATGACTCCTTTGTCAGTGCAGGCTATGGAGCAGGATTTACCTACCGCGGGAATTATCCCTCAAACAGGATAGATTATATCCTTTATGATGAAGCTCTTGAATGTCGTTATTTTGATATTTTAAAAGTTAAATATTCTGATCATTATCCTGTTTCAGCATTTTTCGCCAGGCCTTTCTAAAAAGGCAGTTTTCTGAAATCCACATTGCCTCCACTCAGAATAAGGCCTGTCTTTTTACCTTTGAAAATGCCGGGGTTTTCCTTAACAACTGCCAGAACTGTAGCTGATGAGGGTTCGACAATTATCTTCATTCGCTCCCATATCAGCAGCATACATTCGATAATTGATTCTTCGCTTACAGTAATTATCTGATCTGCTCTCTTCTTTATCACTGAGAAAGTGAGTTTACTTAATGAGGTCAGTAAGCCGTCGGCTACAGTTACAGGGTTCACTGAAGGTGTTAAAATGCCTGTCGTAAAGGATTTCCATGCATCATTTGCATTCAATGGTTCTGCTCCAATAACCATTATCCTGTTATTAATATCTTTCACGGTGGTGGCTGTTCCACTCAGCAGACCTCCTCCACCGACAGGAGCAATGATGACGTCAAGGTCTTCCTGATCTTCAAGAAATTCCAATGCTGCAGTGCCCTGCCCACATATCACATTGAAATTATCATAAGGATGAATAAGTGTTGCTCCCGTCTCCTCCATTATCATCTTTACTGTATCTTCCCTGGCTTTAAGGGTGGGCTTACAATAAGTAATATCTGCCCCGTAACTTTTTACAGCATCTTTCTTCACCACAGGAGCTGTTTCAGGCATAACTATCATGGGTTTAACTCCGTTCAGAGCTGCAGCGAGAGCTAAAGCAGCTGCATGATTACCTGAGGAATGTGTTATGACTCCTCTTTTTTTCTCTTCCGGTGACAGGGATAGAACAGCATTCTCAGCTCCACGGAATTTAAAAGCCCCTACACGCTGAAAGTTTTCGCACTTGAAAAAAAGTGAACAGCCAAAAATCCTGTCGAGCTGACTTGAAGTTAGAACAGGAGTTCTGTGTATAAATGGTTTTATCCGTCTGTGGGCAGCTTTTATATCTGCCAGCTGAGGCAATAGCATACTGTTTTTCTTATCAGGCAAAGATACTAAAAAACAAAGAGGTATCCGGAACAGATACCTCTTTACCAACTTATTAAGTTGTATTTTATCCGAAAAGGCTGAATGCAACGGTTAAACCGGAAAAGACTACCGAAACCATTGACATAAGCTTGATAAGAATATTCAATGACGGGCCTGAGGTATCTTTAAAAGGATCTCCGACAGTGTCTCCGACAACTGAAGCTTTATGTGGTTCACTTTTCTTACCACCAAAGTTGCCTCTTTCAATATACTTTTTGGCATTGTCCCAGGCACCTCCTGAGTTGTTAAGCATTGTGGCAAGCACAAAACCTGTTGTCAAACCTCCTGCCAGAAGTCCGATAACACCGGGAACACCAAAAATAACACCTACCAATACAGGGACAATGATAGCTACAAGAGAAGGCACAAGCATTTCATTCTGTGCTCCTTTTGTTGAAATCTCAACACATCTTGCATAGTCTGGTTTTGCTTTCCCTTCCATTATACCTGCTATCTCACGGAATTGTCTTCTTACTTCGTCGACCATCAAGCCGGCAGCACGACCAACAGCTTTCATACTCATAGAGCTGAAAAGGAATGCCATCATGGCACCAATAAATACTCCACCCAGCAATATGGGGTTAAACAGAGTTATATCATAAGCAGCAGTAAAATCCCTTATTGTTGCAGTACCAATATCCACTGCCCTCTGTCCTTCCTGAACAGCCGGAATAGTGCTGTTATAGAAGAGAGTGTCTCCTATCTGTTTAAAACCATCGGGAGCATTGTTGATAATACGTCCGAGCCACAACCTTACTTCTTCCATATATGCTGCCATCAGAGCCAGTCCTGTCAGGGCGGCAGATCCAATAGCGAAACCTTTACCGGTAGCTGCTGTTGTATTTCCAAGACCGTCGAGGGCATCAGTTCTTTCTCTTACTTCTTTGGGTAATTCTGCCATTTCAGCGTTACCTCCGGCGTTATCTGCTATCGGACCGAAAGCATCTGTGGCAAGGGTGATACCAAGTGTGGACAGCATTCCCACAGCGGCAAAAGCAATACCGTAAACGCCCATTGCAAAATTCTGGAATCCTCCGGCAAAACCGTAAGCAGCAATAATTCCAATAACTATTGTCACAACGGGTATCCATGTAGAAGCCATACCTACAGCCATCCCTTCTATAATAACTGTTGCAGGTCCCTGTTGTGCCTGTTTGGCTATACCCTGTGTGGGTTTATTACCATCGGAAGTATAATATTCTGTTGACTGACCAATGACAACCCCGGCAAGCAGACCCGATACTGCAGCACCAAAGACACCCCAGGTTATCCAGTCGAGATAAGCCAGTACAGCCAGGACTACCAGAATAAGTGCAGAGCTGCCTCCTGTGCCTAACAATAATGCACGCAGTAGGGTTTTAGGCGTAGCTGATTCTTTTGTACGTACCATATATACTCCTGCAATAGACAGGAGGATACCTATAGCAGAGACAAGCATAGGAGCTATAACTGCTTTTATCTGCATATCACTGGTCAATGCCGGCAAGGCTGCTCCCAGAGCTGCTGTAGCCAGTATGGAACCTGCATATGACTCATAAAGGTCGGCTCCCATACCTGCAACATCTCCAACATTATCTCCAACATTATCTGCAATTGTAGCCGGATTGCGTGGATCATCCTCCGGAATACCTGCTTCAACTTTCCCAACAAGATCAGCTCCAACATCAGCTGCCTTGGTGAATATGCCACCTCCAACACGCGCAAAGAGTGCCTGTGTTGATGCACCCATGCCGAAAGTAAGCATCACGGCAGTGATCTCAACCAGTTTAACCTTTTGCCCGACTTCCGTTATTACTCCGTTTATTGCATAGTCAGGGCTCCCATGAACAAATGTTAGTCCAAGGAAATCCCATCCATTGGCCAAATTATCAGGAGTAAATACCAGGTTATTCAGAATAATGAACCAGAGGGCTACATCAAGAAGTCCAAAACCAACAACAACAAGACCCATTACAGCTCCACTCCTCAAAGCGACCTGTAAACCTTTATTCAGTGATTTTGATGCTGCCCATGCCGTTCTGTTGGACGCCAGAGTGGCTGTCTTCATTCCCAGAAAACCACAAAGCCCGGAAAAGAAACCTCCGGTAAGAAAAGCTAAGGGGACAAATGGGTTTTGAACACCAAGGTATGCAAGTATGGTCAGTATAACAACCATAATGATAAATACCTTGATAACAACTGAATACTGACGTCTGAGGTAAGCCATGGCACCCTCACTAACATAAGAAGCAATTTCTTTCATTCTGTCGGTACCACCCTCCTGGATCCTCATATTTCTGTAAAAAATCCAGGCGAATAGCAGTGCACAGAGTGCTGAAACAGGAACAATCCAAAAAATACTACTAATCATAATATCTGTTTTAAATTATAAAATATAATTTTTTTTACCCGGAAAAAATTCCGGTACAAAACTAATTAGATTTTTATTAAAGCAAATAAAAAATAAGAATCTTCATCAGTAAATCATCGGAATAAGTGCATTTTAAAAGATTTATTACGCAAAAAAGAATCCGGACAATAATAAAATATAGTCCGGACCTCTTAGAAAACGGTTTAATATGTTTTATATGTCTCTGAAAAACTCATAATTTATATCTTCAAGCTGTTTCATTTCAGGATAAGGATAATAAATCATTTCATCTTTTGAACCTACATAGAATCCGCTTTCGATGGTTCTGTAAAGGAGGGTGCCGGAGAAAATTCTCTGTACCGTTTTCATGTGCTTCTCATATTCACCTTTTAATATTTCAAGGCAATCCCTGAGATGGCCTATGTTCTGGTATGGTAAATGTTCTGCAGAACCTCCGAGAGGATTAGTTGCCAGTTCCCCCAGTTTCAGTTCCACAAAGAATAGTTTTGGTAACACAATAGGGCTTGAGCCGTCTGTCAGCTTTTTCAGGAAAACTGAAGGAGAGAGTCCACTGGCAACCAGGGGATTTACCGGAGCCAGCTCCTGATAAAGATGAAGAGCATTTTCAGGTTCGGCACTTTTGTCATACGGAGCTTTTTTCAATTCCAGCGTGCAACCATGATCAGTTGTCAGGTAAAGACTTTTCAGGGCTGAAAGAGGAAGCATTTCCAGGGCACGGTAAACAGACAGGTAAACAGAACTTTTAGGACTGCCATCTTCCTTGGCAACACACCTTCTGTTGAGACTGTCCATATCAATGATGTTCTTTATTTTGGCAGCATCGACTTCAAAAAATATTGTCTGGCCTTTATTACGCTTTTTAGTGCCGGTCGAAAGATACAATCCAAATCCTTCAGGAGGGAGCATCGAAGCTACAAGTGCTTCGGGATTACTGGTTAAATAAATGTACTTGCTCATAATAAGTATATTAAATGAAAAATTACCGTCCAGCAAATCAAATAAATAAAGAACCTTTCGTTATATTATATCAAATTTAAACTACTTTTTGGAAGAATGAAAGGATTATTCCCTTATTAATACCTTCTACTTTTATTACCTTTGCCCAATTATTTATTTAAAACAGAATTACTTTAAAACAATGCGAAATGACTGATTTTTTTGATGACAAGATATCTGAACGACTTGGTGGGAAAAATTTTGGAAAATCGACAGTGATATATAAGTTTGAGATTATAAAAAGGGCCAAAGCAGCAGCCCGGCTGGCTCATCCTGAAATGTCGCTCATCGATATGGGAGTCGGGGAACCTGACTGGCCTGCCCATGATCTTGTAGTTAAAAAACTGTCAGAAGAAGCGGGGAAACCCGAAAACAGATGGTATTCAGATAACGGCATCCCTGAATTCCAGGAAGCAGCAGCACAGTATATGGAAAAAGTATATGGGGTTAAGGGACTGGTTCCATCGGAAAATATTGTCCATGGTATCGGTTCAAAACCTGTCCTGGCTATCCTGCCTATATGCTTTATTAATCCGGGTGACATTCTGCTTACTACCGTACCGGGTTATCCCGTATCTGCTACTTATACAAAGTATCTTGGAGGAGATGTTTATAATTTACCTCTTCTCGAATCAAATAATTTCCTTCCCGACCTGGATTCAATCCCCGACAGTATCCTTAGAAAAGCAAAACTCCTTTATATTAATTATCCTAATAATCCAACCGGAGCAGTAGCTGATAAGGAATTTTTCAGCCATGTAGTAAATTTTGCAGCTAAAAACGGTATTATTGTGATGAATGATGCCGCCTATGGGGCTTTGACTTACGACGGATATAAACCCCTCAGCCTTTTTTCGGCAGAAGGTGCAATGGAAACAGGGCTGGAGATCCATTCTCTCTCAAAGGCATTTAACATGACCGGATGGAGAATTGGTTTTATATGTGGCAACAGTAAGGCAATAAAAGCTTATGCTACTGTTAAGGACAACACTGATTCAGGACAATTCAGGGCAATACAAAAAGCAGGAATAGAAGCTTTCCGTAATCCACAGATAACAGAAAAAACTATTGAGAAATATTCAAGAAGATTCGATCTGCTGGTAGCTGCCCTTAACGAAGCGGGATTCAACGCAAAAAAACCAAAAGGAACTTTCTATTGCTATGTTAAAGCTCCAAAAGGAACAGAAGATGGAAAAGAATTTAATACAGCTTCTGAGTTTTCTGAATTCCTTATCAAAGAATCATTGATATCCACTGTCCCATGGGATGATGCTGGAAAATATATCAGATTCTCTGTCACCTTCGAAGCAGACAGCCTTCAAAAAGAGAAAGAGGTTATTGAGGAAATGAAAAAAAGATTAACTAATCTTAAGCTCATTTTCTGAGCCCCTTTGATATCTGGTAAAACTCTGTCAAAAGATGGCTGAAATATCTGCTGTAATAATAACTTACAATGAGGAAGAATACATAAAACAATGTCTCACTTCGTTGCAGGGCATTGCCGACGAAATAGTGGTGGTCGATTCTTTTTCAACTGATTCCACAAAGAAAATATGTAATTCTTTCGGAGTACGATTCATAGAACATGAATTTGAAGGTTATGCCAAACAAAAAAATTACGCCACTTTACAGGCAAAACACAGATATGTATTATCACTTGATGCTGATGAAGCACTGAGTGACGATTTGAAAAAATCCATACTGGAAATAAAAAACAAGCCTGACTACGACGGATATGTTTTTAACCGGCGTAATAATTACTGCGGGAAATGGATGAGGTATACATATCTTGTCCCCGACAGGCATCTGAGATTATTCGATTCCACCAAAGGGAAGTGGAAAGGACCTGACCCACATGATAAATTTTTTCTTGAAAAGTCTTACAGAAGTAAAAAACTAAAAGGAGATCTTCTCCACTGGAATTACGAATCCTTCAATGAACACATGGACAGGATGAATCGTTATTCATCCATCAGTGCAAAAGAATATTACAATGCAGGCATTAAAGCTTCAATCTTTTCAGGAACCTGCCATATGATCTGGAAATTTCTCAGATCCTACTTCCTTGAAGGCGGATTTCTTAATGGCCATACAGGATATGTTTTTTCTGTTATCACTGCCTGGTCCTCATTTCTGAAGTATTCAAAACTCAGGGAAATGAATCTTAAGGATAAAAAGACTAATTTTACCGGAAATGATATTTGATACCGACATAGAAAATTCATCAGAAATTCTGAAGTCTGGCGGAGTGATCCTGTATCCTACAGACACCATCTGGGGAATAGGGTGTGATGCAACAATGGACAGTGCTGTTGAAAAAATCTATTCAATAAAAATGATGGACAGGGGAAGAAGTCTGATCATCCTTGTCAATGATATTGATATGCTTGAAGAATACGTGGAAGATGTCCCACAGGTAGCATATGACTTATTACGTATATCTGATACCCCCACAACAATAATTTATCCCGATGGCAGGAATCTTGCATCCGGGGTATGCAGTGAGGATGGATCTGTGGGAGTGAGGATCTGTCATGATAAATTCTGTGTAGAACTGATAAAACGTTTAGGCAAACCTCTAATATCCACTTCTGCTAATATAAGCGGAGAACCCTTCCCGGCAAACTTCAGTGAGATTGAAGAAGCTCTGCTGAAAAAGGTTGATTACGTTGTGAAATACCGACAGGAAGACCGGCGAAAAAATTTTCCTTCGCCGGTAATAAAAATCGACAAAAACGGAGCATTTAAAATAATCCGGATGTAATAAGGCTAATCAACTGACCTTAACCTTCCTGACCCCGAAGATCTTGAATCTATCCGTGGATTTCCGCTATAACTTATATTTCCGCTTCCGGATATTCTTGCAGTAAGAAAGCCTGTAACCCTGCAATGACAATCACCACTGCCTGACACACTGACTCTCAGATTATCAATTTCCACATCCCGTCCTGAATAAGTCCCTGAACCACTTATTGAGATTTCAGCCTTATCAACACTCCCTCTTCCTTCTATTACCATATCTCCTGAACCGGATATGCTGCAGTCCATTTCGTTCGCATACAGATTCCCTGTAACAATCCTTCCGCTACCACTCACGCTAAGATACAGATCATCAGTATGCTCTATATCATTAACAACTTCAGCTTTCCCTGAACCAGATACACTTAAGCCTTCCAGACCGGGCATAGTAATGTAAACATCAATATCACCGTAATTACCAAAGTTGAAAAACCTGTTCTCGTGACGGATAATAAGCTTATCTCCTGTCACTTCTGTGATAACACGCTCTAAATCATCTCTGGCACCTTCCAGCACTACACTGAAATCAGAACCTGTTCTGACAGTTAAGTGTCCAGATATTCCGAAACTTATCTCTGAGAAATTCCTGAGATCTCTTGTTTCTTTTGTCGCGGATACCTCCGGAGAACAATAAGCATTTACAGTTACTACGAAAAACAAAAAAATAGCCGGGAAAATAGTCTTTTTCATTATAATCTGGGTTTTGGTTTACGTGTTTTTTAAAAAGACGTACTTTATAATGAATTGTTGCAGATTTTTTCAAAATGTCAGTTAATTGACCTCTGCAAGACCATCCGGGATATCCATCCTGATTGTTTTTTTTACTTCATCCAGTGAAATAATCAGATCGGGATGGAAAGGGATAAGAATACTGGTGTTTTTTTCTGTAATGATATTCAGAAGCCGTTGTCCGGGATTTTCAATTATTTCCTTTACAGTTCCGGTAATTTTATTTTTCTTGTCATAAAAGCGGAAGCCCTGAAGGCTTGGAGTAATTTCTCTGGAATATATAGAGTATCTGTCTGTTTCCAGGAATACTTCACATCCTGTAAATTCTTTTACAGCATCCGATGAATCGTATCCTTCGAATTTTGCAATCAGTATATCAGCTCCGCTGTATTCATACCGTGATAATAAGAAAGGAACAGGTTTCCCTTCTATAAGAAGAAAAACCCAGTCCAGTTCCGGTAAATTATTCTTAAAAGTATTTTCAAGCCTTAATACTACTTCGCCTTCATGGCCATGGATCTTTTTTATTTTCCCCAGTAATATGTCAGCTTTATAAGCCATCCAATCACAGGCTCTGTGCTTCAGAAATTATTCCTGAGGCTTTTCTTCGTCTGTAGCAGGTGGAGCAGGCTCTTCTGCTACGGGGTTCTTTATATCTTCAGCAGACGGGGCTTGTTCTGTACTATCAGCCTCAGATATTGTTTCTTCAGCTACTGATTCTTCAGCCGGAGAATCAGGTTGAGCAGCAGCTTCTTCCTTTGCAGCAAGTTCTGCTTGTCTTTTGGCCAGTTTCTCAGCTCTTGCATCATTTATTTTTTTCTCTTCTGCCAGTCTTCTGACCACTTCATCTTCTTTAGATTTCTCCAGCCCGCTTTTCTTGGCTTCAATCTTTGTTTCATTCTGCTTCATCCACTCCTCAAAACGCCGGGTGGCCTCTGCATCATCAAAAGCACCTTTTTTAACTCCCTCAAGAAGATGCTTTTTTATGAGAACCCCTTTATAAGAAAGGATAGCCCTACATGTTTCTGAAGGTTTTGCGCCATTTTGCAGCCAACCCAGAGCCTTATCGAAATCCAGTTCGATTGTGGCCGGGTTAGTGAGCGGATTATATTTTCCGATCTTTTCAATATATCTGCCATCCCGTGGCGACCTGCTATCTGCTACCACAATGTGGTAATAGGCCAGCTTTTTGCGACCTTTCCTAGCTAATCTGATTCTAACTGCCATTAATTTTTAACGCTTTTATTTAACCTGTTTAAAATTGTGGGTGCAAAGATAATAGTAAATCTTTACCGGACAAATGACTGACATTAAAATTATAAGGCAATTTTGAGTATTTTTGTCTGCTATCTACTCATTTATTAAGTATTTTACTCATGCCTCCATTCACGCATTTACACGTTCATACACAATATTCTATATTAGACGGAGCCGCCAATATACAATCACTTGTTGAAAAGGCCAGATCACTGGGCATGGAAGCCCTTGCAATTACCGATCATGGTAATATGTTTGGAGTTAAGGAGTTCCATAACACTGCCACAAAAAAAGGACTCCTGCCTGTCATTGGATGTGAAGTATATGTAGCAAAGAGATCCATAAAGGATGTCTCAGGGAAAGAAGATCGTTCGGGTGACCACCTGATACTGCTTGCTAAAAACCTGAAAGGCTACAAAAATCTCATTAAACTTGTCTCAACATCCTGGACAAAAGGTTTTTACTACAAACCAAGAGTGGATAAAGAACTTCTCAAAACATACAGTGAAGGGCTTATTGCTTCCTCAGCCTGTCTCGCCGGCGAGATACAGGACGAGATACTCCACGGCACAGCCGCGTCTGCCGAAAAAGCCCTGCAGAGTTACCTTGATATCTTTGGAGAAGATTTTTACCTTGAGATACAGCGACATGAGACCTATGATCCCGGAGCTGACATGACTATCTTCCCTCAACAACAGAAAGTGATAGAAGAATTTAGAAAACTATCTGCAAAATTCAATGTAAAGATAATAGCTACCAACGATGTGCATTTCATAAATGCTGAAGATGCAGAGGCACACGACAGGCTGATATGTATAAATACTGCAAAAGATATTGATGATCCGGACAGGATGAGGTACTCCAAACAGGAATATCTCAAAACTGAAGAAGAAATGAGAGAAATCTTCAGTGATATCCCTGAAGCTATTGATAATATTGCAGAAGTTATCAGTAAAATAGAAAAATATAAGCTGGATCATGCTCCTGTTATGCCAGAATATGAACTGCCTGAAGGATTCACTGATAAAGATGAATATCTTAAACACCTCACTTACCAGGGGGCAGAAGAAAGATGGGGAACTCTTACCTCTGAGTATACCGAAAGGATCGATTTTGAGCTCAGGACAATTGCTAAAATGGGTTTCCCCGGTTATTTCCTTATTGTTCAGGACTTTCTAAAGGCAGCACGGGAAATGGGAGTATCGGTCGGCCCGGGCAGAGGATCTGCTGCCGGGTCAGCTGTTGCCTATTGCCTAAGGATAACAGACATAGATCCAATTAAATATGGACTGTTATTTGAACGTTTTTTGAATGTAGACAGGATATCCATGCCCGATATAGATATTGATTTTGATGAAGACGGGAGAGAATCTGTATTGAAATATGTAGTGGACAAATACGGCCATGATAAAGTCGCTCATATTATTACTTTCGGATCAATGGCTGCAAAAATGGCGATAAGAGATGTAGCACGTGTACAAAAATTACCACTTCCTGATGCTGACCGCCTGGCGAAACTCGTCCCCGACAGACCCGGCATCACTCTTTCCCGCGCTTATGCTGAAGTCCCCGAACTGGCAAGAGAAAAAGAATCTTCGAACAAACTAATAGCACAAACACTTAAATACGCAGAAGTCCTTGAAGGTTCAGTACGTCAGACAGGAGTACATGCATGCGGAATAATTATAGGAAAAGATTCCCTTGATAATTATATCCCCGTCTGCACTGCAAAAGACACTGATTTATATGTTACACAGTACGATGGCAGCCATGTGGAATCCGTTGGCCTTCTCAAAATGGATTTCCTTGGACTTAAGACACTTTCAATAATAAGAGATGCTATATCCAATATAAAGAAATATAAGAATGTCGATATTGATATAGAAACCATTCCTCTCAACGATGAAAAGACTTATACTCTTTTCAGCAATGGCGATACAACCGGTATCTTCCAGTTCGAATCATCAGGCATGAAAAGATATCTCAGAGAACTGAAGCCAAATCGCTTCGAAGACCTGATTGCCATGAATGCCCTTTACAGACCGGGCCCGATGGAATATATTCCTAAATTTATCAGGAGGAAACATGGCAGTGAAAAGATCGATTATACCCTTCCCGTGATGGAAAAATACCTGAACGATTCCTATGGTATAACAGTTTATCAGGAGCAGGTGATGCTCCTTTCACAGGAACTGGCAGGTTTTACAAAGGGAGAAGCTGATTCGCTCCGCAAATCGATGGGTAAAAAGAAAAAATCCATCATGGACGAAATGAAGATCAAATTCATTGAAGGCTGTACGAAAAACGGGTACGATGAAACTATAATACATAAAATATGGTCCGACTGGGAAGCCTTTGCACAATATGCATTCAATAAATCTCACTCTACCTGCTATGCTCTGGTAGCATATCAGACCGGTTACCTTAAAGCACATTATCCTGCTGAGTTTATGGCTGCTGTACTGAGCCGTAATATCAGCGACCTGAAAAAAATAACCGTTTTAATGGACGAGATTCGACGTATGGGTATGGAGGTCCTTGGTCCTGACGTTAATGAAAGTGACCTTAAATTCACTGTAAATAAAGACGGGAATATACGCTTTGGCCTCAATGCAATAAAAGGAGTAGGAGAAAATGCTGTTCTCCAACTCATAGAAGAAAGGGAAGCAAATGGTCCTTACACAAACATATACGACCTTGTGGAGCGAGTAAACCTGAATGCCCTGAACAAGAAAAACCTCGAAGCAATGGCTGTGGCAGGAGCACTCGACTGTTTCTCCAATACAACAAGAGCACAGTATTTTGCACTCGACACAAAAGGATCAAGCTTTATTGAAAGTCTGATCCGTTATGGGAATAATGCAAAAACCATAAAACAGTCCTCGCAAAATACTCTCTTTGGCGATTCAGAAACAGGCTTTGAACTATTTAAACCGGAACCTTCACCCTGCCAGGAATGGCCAAAACTTGAAAAACTGAACAGGGAAAAAGAAGTTATAGGTATTTACCTTTCATCACACCCCCTCGACGACTTCAGGCTCGAAATGGATGTCTTTACCACTGCAACACTGGCTAATCTACAGAACCTGAGAGACTACCTCAACAGAGAGGTTATAGTGGCAGGAATGGTTACAGAAACCCGTAACGGTATAAGTAAAAACGGCAAACCATACGGTTCATTCACCCTTCAGGACTATACCGATTCATTCAGATTCATTATGTTCGATAAAGATTATATAGACAACAGTAAATTCTGTACTACAGGCTATTACCTCCTGGTAAGAGGAAAAGTACAAAAAAGAAGATACAGAGAGGATGAACTGGAATTCAGTATCAAAAAAATCAATCTGCTGTCAAGCGTAAAAGATGAACTGATAAATAGTGTGACACTTAAAATAAACCCTGATAATATAAATCTGCAGCTAATAGACGAACTGAGGGATATGATCAATGAAAACAAGGGAAGCAGCGAACTGAAATTTATGTTTATTGACCATGATGAAAAAATTTCTCTTCCAATGTTTTCCAGAACAATCAGAATCAGACTCAATAACGATTTTATTTCTTATCTCGACGATCATCCTTCTATCGAATATAAAGTTAATTAACTATATTTATGCCCTTAATTTTTAATGATTCCCTAATACTTTTTTATTATGGCACTGGAGGTAAATGATAGTAATTTTGAAGAAGTTGTTGTTCAATCTGACAAGCCCGTTGTAGTTGATTTCTGGGCAGAATGGTGCGGGCCCTGCAGAATGATAGCTTCATCTATTGAGGAAATGTCTGCGGAATATTCCGAAAAAGCTGTTATTACCAAATGCGATGTTGATAACAATCCTCAGGTTGCAATGAAATACAGCATCAGAAATATTCCTACTGTTCTGTTTTTCAAAGATGGTAAAATAGCTGACAAACAGGTTGGAGCAGTCCCAAAATCAAGCCTTGTTGAAAAACTCAACGCCCTGCTGTAATCATATCTCCTCTGCCTTCTTTCTTAACCCGGCATGCTCTTTATTAATCTGGAAGAAATGATTATCCTGTTAATATAATTATGACAGTCTGTATTTTCGCAGCATCAAGCACAAAAGTCGATAGTCAGTACGCCGAAGCAGCTTCACTGCTGGGATACTTACTTGCCGGGGCTGATATTGATGTGGTCTTTGGCGGAGGAGGAATAGGTCTTATGGGTAAAATCGCTGATTCGGTAATTGCCGGTGGAGGAAAAATTACCGGAATTATACCTCTATTCATGAAAAATGAAGGATGGGGGCATCCCGGTATTCAAAATATGATTGTCACAAAGGATATGAGCCAAAGGAAAAAAAAGATGCTTGAGATGTCCGATGCCGTTATTGCTCTTCCCGGCGGAATGGGAACACTCGAAGAACTGACAGAAGCTATAACCTTAAAACAATTGGGTCTTTTTCACGGACCAATTATTATACTGAATACACTGGGCTTCTACTCCTCTCTTTTGGAATTCATTGATTCTATGATCACTCATAACTTCCTCAGACTTGAACATAAAGGAATATGGGAGGTCGCTGATACTCCCGGGGAAGTAATCAATATTTTGGGCAACGACGTAAAACTGTGTACGGAATGGCGTAAAATAGCAAAAATATAACAATCTTATCCTACCCCCCTAACTGCCTTTTCTGATAATTACCAATACCTGTAAATAAAAATACTTCCTTACTCCTTCCTGAAAATAATATCATGTTAAGCCTTGTTTTCAATAATCTTAAGTATACTGTTGCTGTATATCTTTTCCGAAATTGTCAGTCCCTTAATGTAAGGGGCTTTTACACCTTCATGAAATGATTCTTTTCCGTAAAAAATCCTTGCTTCATCCCATAAACCCGTTGAAATAAAATGATTGAGCACTTGTGCTCCCCCTTCAACAATTAATGACTGTATCCCTTCACTGAAAAGGAAGGCTGCTATCTGACGTGAAGAATCCTGTTCCCTGTTTAGTATAATTATTTCTGTTCCCCGTATTTGTAATTTATCATTGTGGGTGAACACTATATTCCTGCCGGGAATATTGAATAATGCAGATCCTGTATCAACTAAACCTGAACTGCTTAATACCAGCCTTAAGGGATCCTCCCCTGCCCATGCCCTAATATTAAGACGGGGATCATCAGCACTGAGAGTCTTTGCACCTATAAGAATTGACTGTTCATCTGCCCGCCATTTATGTACCAGCACTCTTTCTGCCTCTCCGCTAATCCAGTAAGGTCTTTTTCTGGAAGTATCATCCCTCCTGAAATCAATAAAGCCATCAGCACTCTCTGCCCATTTAAGAATTATATATGGCCTTTTCTTCTCATGAAAAGTAAAAAACCTCCGGTTTATCCACCTCGACTCCTTCTCAAGAACACCTGTAATTACCTCAACACCTGCTTCAGCAAGAGTCCGTATTCCATTTCCAGATACCTTTTCACTGGTATCTGTTGTCCCGATTATTACTTTCTTTATACCACTCCTAATTATGAGATCCGTACACGGAGGGGTACGTCCGAAATGAGAACAAGGCTCCAGATTCACATACAAAACCGATGAAAGGGGAATGTCACTGCCGCCGGCAGATCTTACTGCACATACTTCTGCATGAGGACCTCCTGCTTTTAAATGGTAGCCCTCCCCTATAATCCTTCCCTGATGAACAATAACTGATCCTACCAGAGGATTAGGGTATGTAAGGCCTTCAGCCCGGCCTGCCAGATCAAGACAACGTCGCATGAATTTTATTTCTTCATCTGCTGCCATATATTCTGAAAGTACTAATTTTGAATTATGGCCATCAAGATACAAACAATAAAAGATATTAAACTCTGCCTTATTAATGAACTTTCAGATATCTATCCGGAACCTGAAATAAGAGCATTTGAAAATATAATCATCAAAACCGTTTTAAAATACCCCCGCCTCCATGCTCTGGCATTCCCTGAAACAAAGATCACCAGGAAAAAAGCCCGCGAAATTATCATGATATGCCAGGAACTGAAAAAAGAAAAACCTATACAATATATCCTTGGTGAGACAAGCTTCTATAACCTGACAATAAAGGTGGACAGTAATACACTCATTCCACGGCCTGAGACAGAAGAAATGACCGACCTCATAATAAAGGAAAACAAAAGCTTCTCAGGATACATCCTTGATGCAGGAACAGGTAGCGGCTGTATTGCCATTGCACTCGCTGTTAACCTTCCAGGATCAACAGTCACAGGCTTTGATATTTCCGATGCTGCAATTACTCTTGCAGAAGAAAATGCACGGCTGAACAAAGCTGCTGTCAGATTTTTTACAGCTGATATGCTGTATCCCGACCTGTCTCTGTTCACCAAAACAGACATCATTGTAAGCAACCCACCCTATGTAACACAATCGGAAAAAAAATTACTGGCCCGAAATATTCTTAATTATGAACCTTATCATGCCCTTTTTGTTCCAGACAACGATCCCCTGAAATTTTACAGGGCAATAATAAATCTTGCCTGTAAAATTCTGAATAAACAGGGTAAACTATATTTCGAAATAAACGAATCAATGGGAAAACTGCTGTCAGATTTACTTATCAGATCAAAATACAGGGAAGTAAGGGTAATAAACGACCTTAACGGGAAAGCCCGGATCATTAAAGCAATAAAAAATGACTGAAGAAAACACAATTTTCAAAAGTTCTCTGAATAAAGCCATGCATTTGTGTTCACGGCGTGAGTACTGTATATCAGATATAAAAAACAAACTGCAAACATGGGGCATTAATGAATCCGAATCCGATAAAATAATTTCTGTCCTTAAAAAAGAAAATTTTATAAATGAAATGCGTTATTCTGAAGCCTATGTGAAAGATAAATACAATCAGAATAAATGGGGAAAAATAAAAATCAAGTCCCGCCTGAAGATGAAATCCATTCCCTCTGATCTGATAGAAAAAGCACTGGAGTATATAAATGAAGATACATATATACAACGCCTTAGGGATATTCTGGCTGAACGTAAAAAAAACATTAAGGCAAAAAACCGCTACGAGATGAAGGGGAAACTTTACCGCTACGGCATGTCAAAAGGGTTTGAAAGCAGTCTGCTGACTGATATACTGGATGATATTGTATGACAGTAAGCTTATAACCATTTAAATATGTGAATAATAAAAGGCATAAAAGTAATAAGAAATAACAAGGAAGAGCCGGAGATATCAGTAATTATCAATTGTTTCCGGGAATCCGGGTAATTCAGGTAATAACGCGAAAAAAATATTCTGAGTAATAACTGTGATACAAAAAAAATAAAAACTTTCATTCCATTTTCATTCCAGGTATATGCTTCGTCTATTCTACCACGTAATATGAGTGACAAGCTATGTGACAGGCCACATGATGGACATGGCATTCCTGTGATCTTTTCATGAATACAAACGACAGGATAATCATTTCTGTCAGGAGAAAAAACCAAAGAATAGAGTAGAATCATCAAAATAACACTTGCGAATACAAGGTTTCCCAACAGATAAGGATCATCCTTTAATGAGAACCGGAATCTGACAGCCGGACAATTAGTTTGTATTGAGTGTATCATCGGGTTCATTTAGTCCTTCTTCAAGTTCTTCCAGAGTTTTTACTTTGTCATTTTTGTTCTGGTCAACATTTATTTCCACTACCTCATCTCCATTTTCAACTTTTATCGATACAGAAGCGTCTTCTATCTCTTCAACAACGTTTTTCTGAACATCCCTTACAATCTCCTCTATCTGATCAGGGAATTTATCAGCAAATTTTCCAATTACCATGTATTGTGAAAGCGACATTATTGAAGCTACGATGGCAATAACGAGACCTGCAATTGCAACTCCCCGGGGGGAATCAGCTCTGTTAGCCTGCGATAATCCGACTGACGCAAGCACTATTGCTATGATACCGGGTATAATAGCTACCAAGCCTATACAGGGAATAACGGCAATAACGAATGTTATGATTGCTGTTATCAGGGCAGCTACACCCAGTGTTTGTCCGGAATTTTTGTTTACTTCTTCCATTTTTCTGATAGTATTATGTTAATCTTTTCTTTACCGGGGTATTAAAACTCATCCTGTTCTAAAGACGTTTAAGTATTTTCAATGATGCATGTTAAATTAATATTCTTTTTTCAAAAAAATACAATAAACAGTCTTCTATATCCCTGAATAAATCCCTGTTTTATTGATGATCAGTTAAAAGCAGTTCCATAATTTGCCGGGCTGCTTTTGATACCGGAGTACCCGGACCAAATATTGCTGATACTCCTTTATTATAAAGGAATCTATAATCTTTATGAGGTATTACTCCTCCGGCAACAATCATAATATCTTCCCTGCCAAGGCTTTTCAATTCTTCAATCACCTGAGGGATAAGTGTCTTATGAGCTCCTGCAAGGCTTGATATACCAAGTACATGGACATCATTTTCAGTTGCTTGTCTGGCCGCTTCGGCTGGTGTCTGAAAAAGGGGCCCGATATCTACATCAAAACCCATATCAGCATAAGCTGTTGAAACAACTTTAGCTCCCCTGTCATGGCCATCCTGACCGATTTTTGCTACCAATATTCTTGGCTGTCGTCCTTCCTGTCGGGCGAATCTGTCTACAAGCTCTTTTGCTTCTTCAAAATCCCTGTCCATTCTGTATTCCGATGAATAAACTCCTGATGTATAATGTGTCACAGTATTATACCTCCCTGTTATTTTTTCACATGCATAAGTTATCTCACCAAGGCTTGCCCTGTGTAAAGCAGCTTCTACAGCCAGTTCCAGCAGATTCCCTTTACCTGTCAGGGCACATTCAGTAAGGGCATTCAGGGATGCCTGACATAAGCCTTCATCTCTTCCTTCCCTTAATTTCTTCAGTCTTTTGAGCTGGGCTTCCCTTACACTGTTATTGTCAACTTCAAGTGTATCAAAAGGTTCTGTTCCGGAAGCCTTGTATTTATTCAGACCTGTGATGACCTGTAATCCCGAATCAATTCTTGCCTGTGTCCTTGCAGCTGCTTCTTCTATCCGTATCTTTGGAAGACCTGATTCAATAGCTTTGGCCATTCCGCCAAGATTTTCAATCTCAGTAATATGATCCCATGCCTTATTAATTAGTTCGTGAGTAAGAGATTCAACATAATAAGAACCGGCCCAGGGATCTATTGCACGACATATATTTGTCTCTCTCTGAAGCCATATCTGAGTATTCCTTGCAATGGCTGCAGAAAAATCTGAAGGAAGGGCTATAGCCTCATCAAGAGCATTTGTATGCAGACTCTGGGTATGGCCGAAAATAGCAGCCATTGCTTCGATACAAGTCCGCCCCACATTATTATAAGGATCCTGTTCGGTAAGGCTCCACCCGGATGTCTGACAATGAGCTCTTAAAGCCATTGATTTAGGATTTTTAGGATTGAAATCTTTCACTATTCTGGCCCATAGCAAACGGGCAGCCCGCAGCTTAGCTATCTCCATAAAATGATCCATCCCTACTGCCCAGAAAAAAGAGATCCTTGGAGCAAACTGATCCGGATCCAGACCTGCATGGATACCTGCCCTAAGATATTCAAGCCCGTTGGCAAGGGTATAAGCCAGCTCAAGATCACATGTTGCACCTGCTTCCTGCATGTGATAACCGGAAATACTAATAGGATTGAATCCGGGCATCTTCTGAGAAGTATAAACCAATATATCAGATACAATTTTCATGGAGAATTCCGGTGGATAAATATGAGTGTTCCTTACCATGAATTCCTTCAGGATATCATTCTGTATCGTTCCCGACAGATCTTCAGGTTTTACTCCCTGCTCTATTGCCGTAACAATATAAAAAGCCATTATGGGCAGTACTGCCCCGTTCATGGTCATGGATACAGATATCTTATCCAGAGGTATCTGATCAAACAGGATTTTCATATCAAGAACAGAATCAACTGCGACTCCTGCCTTCCCAACATCTCCAGCTACCCTTTCGTGATCTGAGTCATACCCACGGTGTGTCGGCAGATCGAAAGCTACTGATAAACCCTTCTGCCCTGCAGCCAGATTACGGCGGTAAAAAGCATTGGACTCTTCGGCTGTTGAGTAGCCTGCATACTGACGTATAGTCCAGGGTCTTATTACATACATTGAAGAATATGGTCCACCAGAAAAAGGAGGGATACCCGCAACATAGTCAAGATGCTCAAAATCCTTTATGTCGTCTCTTGTATAAACATTTTTTACAGTAATACCTTCTGCCGTTATTCTGGCTGTGTTACTGAGACTGTTCTTATCCCTGTCATTACTACCTTTCGGTTTCTGAGGATAAAAGGCGCTAATGTCATCAGATGTATAATGAGGTCCTGAAAGCTTATTGCCTGCACTAATTGTTTCAGCAATAACTCCATCAGCCAGGGGGGGAAAGACAAATTCTCTTCCCGAGGGACCTTCCTGCCACCCCGAACCGGATTCTTTTATTCTTTTTTGTATGTACCCTCTTTTGAGGGATTCAAAAAAGCCCCCTTCCCCTTGAATTTCAAGAAACAATTTCCATGCATTTTCCGCCAACAGTTGTGTCAGCATTTCAATATAATATGAACCAGCTGACGGATCTGCCACAGTCCCGAAAAACGATTCCTCTTTCAGCAGTAACTGCTGGTTACGAGCTATTCTTTCAGAGAAACTGTCAGTGCTGCCGGTAACAATATTGAAAGGCTCAACCGTCAGGGAATCAGCGGCGCCCAGAATAGCTGCCATGGCTTCTTCCTGTGTGCGGACAATATTCAGATGTATATCATCTTTGCCCATTTTATGCCTGTCAGTAACACAATGGATTTCCATTGCAGCAGACCGTTGATCCGAAATTTCAAATTTTCCTGTGACAGCCGACCACAATAAGCGGGCTGCCCTCAGTTTTGCTATTTCCGGAAAATAGTCCGGACCCGTCCCAAATGAAAACCTCATTTTTGAAGCAGCCTGATCAGGTGAAATATTCCTTTCAGTAAGCCTGAGCATATATTCCATTCCCATTGAAATGGCAAAAGCCAGCTGCATAACAATATTGATCCCGGTATTACAAAAAACAGATGCATCAATATGAACTGCCCTGAAACGAGGAAGATCTGACAACATCCCTGCGATAACAGCCAGGTAATCAAATCCATCGTTTACCGGGATACACAGTGAGCCATTTAACATCAAACGGCCGAGAGGATCGGTCTCAACAGCTCCGGAGACATTCCGTATATCTACTTCTGCTTTTGCCAGATATTTCTTAAAACAGCTTATTATCTCCTGAGCTTTCCCGTTGGAAAAAAAGTTTATCTCAACCTGCTCCGGATTAATATTTTTAAGAAGGGCCTCCATTGCCTCCGGAGAAAGTGAATCCGGATAAAGTATAATAAAACCCAGCGAATCAACGCCACCCCTGAGTAGCTCAAGAGCCTTCCCATTGGCCTCTGCATAATCTGTAACAATTACATTCTGCCTTATGAGCCATTTATTAACGTTTTTTTTACCTCTCACATAAGGAAATTCTCCCGGAAGAGAATCCAAAAACTTAATTTTTTCAATATCCTCTTTTCTGTAGAAAGGCATTAAATCGATTCCATCCGGAGTCTTCCACACCATCTTATCATAAAAGTCTGCCCCCTTCAAATCTTCAGTAATCTTTTTGATCCATTCTTCTTTAGTCACCGGAGGGAACTTTTCAAATAATTTATTCTTATTTGTCATTCTGCAGAAAGTTGATAATTATATGTTCCCGGTTTTTATTTTCCACCAAACTCCATCAGGAAAGATTTTATAAAATCATTCAGATCACCATCGAGAACAGCATTCACATTACCGGTTTCATATCCCGTGCGGAGATCCTTAACCATTTTATAAGGATGCAGCACGTAAGATCTTATTTGGGAACCCCATTCAATTTTTTTCTTCTGACCTTCGATTTTTTCCTTTTCCTCCATCCTTTTGCGTAACTCAATATCATACAACTGCGACCGGAGTATCCTCATAGCGTTTTCCTTATTATTGATCTGTGATCTGGTCTCCTGGTTTTCTACAACTATCCCGGTAGGATGATGCCGGAGCCGTACAGCTGTTTCAACTTTATTGACATTTTGTCCTCCTGCTCCGCTTGAGCGGTATGTTTCCCATGTAATATCAGCCGGATTGATCTCTATTTCAATATTATCATCCACAAGAGGTGTAATGAAAACAGAGGCAAATGTAGTCTGGCGTTTCCCCTGAGCATTGAAAGGAGAAATTCTCACGAGCCGGTGTACTCCATTTTCGCTTTTCAGATAACCATATGCCTGTTCTCCTTCTATTTCAATAGTAGCCGATTTGATACCCACTTCATCGCCGGGAAGAAAATCAAGCTGCCGGGTCCTGTAATCATTCCTTTCTGCCCAGCGCAGATACATCCTCAGAAGCATAGCAGCCCAGTCGTTGCTTTCTGTACCCCCTGCCCCGGAATTGATCTTTAAAATAGCCCCCAGCTGGTCCTCCTCATTACGAAGCATATTACGTACTTCCAGATCTTCTATCAAAGAAAGACACTTATTGTAATGTGACTCCAGATCATCCTCCGAAGCCTCTCCCTCCCTGAAAAAATCATTTATGACAATGAGATCTTCTACAGCAGTATTGACTTTTTCAAAACTGCCTGTCCAGCTCTTGAGAAGAGAAATATTTCTCAGGAGCTCTTCTGCCTTCTTCGGATCATCCCAGAAACCGGGTTGTTGAGTTATTATCTCCTTCTCTTTGACAAGATCAGATTTACCTTCGATGTCAAAGATACCTCCTTAACGCATCACGTCGTTCAATAAGCTCTTTGAGCTGTTCATTCGTTAACATAACTTAATGGTTTTATAATAAAATATTGCCAAATTTACTCATTTCTCAGTTAATCCCTTAATTGAGCGGGAAGATAACTTTTGGCATCAGATAAACAAACAGCCTGCCGCACCCGCCCTGAATATTATACCAGGTATCTACCTTTACTGTCTCACAAAGGAAAACCTGCTACATGATACCAACAATGCAGAGAAAATTTACTGTCGACAATTTTATATCTTTATCACATCAATAATACGGAGAGAATGTTAAGATCTTACCTTTTCCATAACCTTACAGAAGCAGGTTGCGATGAGGCAGGAAGAGGTTGCCTGGCAGGTCCGGTAACAGCTGCAGCAGTTATCCTCCCAAAAAATTTCAGACATCCCGTTCTGAACGATTCAAAAAAAATGACACCCGGGCAGAGAGAAATGATGAAGGATGTCATAATAAAATCGGCTCTGGCCTGGAACGTAGCTTTCATTGACAACCGCGAAATTGATGAACTAAATATTCTGAGAGCATCTGTGAAAGCTATGCACCTGGCTGTTGAAGGACTGAAAAAAAAACCTGAGTTCCTCCTTATCGACGGTAATTTTTTCTTTCCGTATAAGGATATCCCACATAAAACAATAATTAAGGGCGACGGACTTTATTATTCCATAGCTGCCGCATCTGTACTGGCAAAAGTTTTCCGCGATCAGTATATGACAGAAATACATAAAGATCATCCTGAGTATGGATGGGATAAGAATAAAGGTTATCCTACATCATCACACAGAAACGCCATTATGCAAAACGGACTAAGCCCCTATCACCGTAAATCATTTTCCCTGTTCAATACTCAACTGCGTCTCTTATTTTGAATCATTAAAAAAGATTACCTATCTATTCTTCTGCATCTTTTTTCCTCTTAAAATGAGTATCTTTACAGCCCTGAAAAATAAACAAAACTATCACATACTTTACCCATGATCAGGAGACGCATACAAGAAAATAAATATTTTATCCTTGTGAGTTCTCCGGATAAACCGGGCGAAGCTATGTGACCTTTGAAATTAAAAATTTATACAAATGAAAAAGATACTGACTATTCTTGTGCTATTTACTTTCCTCTTCAGCTGGAGAGCAAAAGCTGATGAAGGAATGTGGATGCTGCCCCTTATTGAAAAACTGAATATCGGCAAGATGACAGAAATGGGGCTGAAACTTACTGCTGAAGATATTTACAGCCTCAATCAGACAAGTGTTAAAGATGCTATTGTGTCAATTCCCGGATGTACAGGCGAAATAGTATCATCCCAGGGTCTGCTCATGACCAACCATCATTGCGGTTATGGATCGATACAATCGCATAGCACTGTTGAACACGATTACCTGACAGACGGCTTCTGGGCTATGACGAAAGAAGAAGAACTGCCATGCAGCGGTATGTATGCCAATTTCCTTGTCAGAATAGAAGATGTGACAAAACAGGTGATGGCTGAGATAAAAGACGATATGAGCGAATCTGAAAGAACATCAGCTATTAACGAAGCAAGGAGAAAGATTGAAAAGAATGCCACTTCCGGTAATAATTACAGAGTTTCAGTATCTTCATTCTTTGGCGGTAATTACTATTACCTGCTCGTTTATGAGAGATATAACGATGTCAGGCTGGTTGGAGCACCTCCTTCATCAATAGGAAAATACGGGAACGATACCGATAACTGGGAATGGCCCAGACATACAGGCGATTTCAGTATTTTCCGTGTTTATTCCGGACCTGACGGGAAACCTGCATCATATTCAGAAGACAACATACCCCTGCAGGCTAAAAACTGGCTGCGTGTATCTCTTCAGGAAAGAAATATCGGGGATTTCACAATGACATTCGGATACCCCGGAAGAACACAGAGATACTATACATCATACGAGGTGAATGAATTGATGACCATCACAAATCCTAACAGGGTTAAGATAAGAGGCATAAAACAGGATATCTGGAAGAATGATATGCTTAAAGATCGAAAGATAAACATACAATATGCATCAAAATACTCCAGCTCATCCAACTACTGGAAATATTCCATCGGGATGAATACCCAGCTTGAAAGACTTGATGTAATTGCAGAAAAACAGTCCATTGAAGAACAATTTAACAGTTGGATACGGTCTGATGAAGCTAAAAGAGAAAAATACGGTCAGGCTGTCAATCTGATAAAAAGAGCTATCGAAGGAAGAGCCGAATATCTTAATGCCCAACAATATCTGAGTGAATGCATACAGGGCTTTGAGCTGCTTGGTTTCAACTCATTCGGATCTCTTCTCCTCACTGTCCTTAAATCGGATGATGAAAAATATGTTGCACAGACTATTAGCCGTACTCTTGGAACCCTTGGAGAGATATACAAGGACTACAGTCCCGCCACCGACAGAAAATCAGCAAAAGCCATGCTCAGGTTATACAGGGATGATGTACCTGAAAAATTCCATCCTGATTTTTATGCAAAGATTGTTGACAGGAAATATAAGGGCGATATTGATAAGTTTGTTGATGACATATTCGACGAGTCATTATTTGCCAATGAAGATAAACTGAGAACATTCCTGGAGAAACCCTCCGTTAAAACCCTTGAGAATGATCCTGTTGCAGAAATTGCTGCTTCAATAAACAAGATGATCGATTTTGTTTCTTCAGAGATCAGCAGGTTCGATGAAGATCTCAATAAAGGGAGAAGGCTGTGGATAGCGGCATTAATGGAAATGTCGCCGGAAAAAACATTCTATCCTGATGCAAATTCCACAATGCGACTCTCTTATGGATCTGTACAGGATTATGATCCACGTGATGCTGTCACTTATAAACACTATACAACCATTGAAGGAGTTCTGGAAAAGTATAAACCGGGAGATTATGAATTTGACCTTCCGGAAAGATTTATTGATCTTGCACAAAGAAAAGAGTTCGGGAGATATGCTTCATCAGAGGGCTATATGCCTGTTTGTTTTCTTACAACAAATGATATTACCGGAGGTAATTCCGGCAGTCCGGTACTGAACGGTAAAGGAGAATTGATAGGACTGGCATTTGACGGCAACTGGGAAGCAATGAGCGGAGATGTTGCCTATGAACCTACTGTCCAGAGAACCATAGCTGTTGATATAAGATATGTCCTGTGGATAATCGATATCTATTCAGGAGCCGGACATCTGATTGATGAAATGACAATAACAAAATAACAAACTGCGATCTGGCTTAGGCTGCTTTTACCAAAATACTGCAGACAGTAAATATTGTTTTTAGTTAACTTTGCATCAAATATATCTGAATATGCACCTGAATTTTCTGGAAATACTGGCAGCATTTATGGTTCTTTTTGCAATAATTGATATTCCGGGATCAATCCCTATAATCATTGATATCAAATCAAAGGGAGTAATAATCCGTCCAGCAAGGGTTACACTTGTCTCACTGTCTATTCTTCTGGCTTTCCTCCTGATAGGAAGCCCCCTGCTGGGTGTCTTCGGTATCGATGTCTCCTCTTTTGCCATCGCCGGTTCCTTTATCATCTTCCTCATAGCTATGGAGATGATACTTGGTATCGAGCTTTTTAAACAGGATGCCTATGGAAGTGGTGCAATATTCCCAATAGCTTTTCCCCTTATAGCAGGAGCAGGATCAATAACAACCATCCTGTCCATCAAGGCTGAATATGAAACCATAAATATCCTCATAGCTCTGTTGATAAATATGTCAATAGTATACCTGGCTCTGCGTATGACTTCTGTTTTCGAAAAAATACTTGGACAGGGAGGAGTACAGATACTTAGAAAAATATTCGGAGTCATCCTCCTCTCTATTGCTATAAAACTGTTTTTAACCAATACCGGTATCATTCTTCCCAATGCCGGATAACATCACCATATACACCGACGGTGCTTCCCGGGGCAATCCCGGGCCGGGAGGCTATGGAGTAGTTCTTAAATGTGGCCGGCACAGACTCGAGAAATCAGAAGGATACAGACTGACCACAAATAACAGAATGGAACTGCTGGCTGTCATAACCGGACTGGAAGCTTTGAAAAAAACCGGAAGCAATGTGACAATTTACACCGATTCTAAATATGTTGCAGACGCCGTATCAAAAGGATGGGTCTTTGAATGGGAAAAAAAAGGATTCAGGAAAAAAAAGAATCCCGACTTGTGGGTCCGCTTCCTGAAGACTTACAGAAAACATAATGTATCATTCGTATGGATAAAAGGACATGCCGGGAATACTGAAAATGAAGTGTGTGATAAACTGGCAGTAGAAGCATCTCAGAAAAAGGATCTCCTTAACGACACAGGTTTTGAATCCGGAGATGATGAAAATGAACTATTTAACAACTAAAAGATGAGAGGACAGGCTGAGTTGTATGATCTTCTTAATAAGCTGGATATAAAGTTTGAATATTATGAACATCCTCCTCTTGCTACTATTGATGATGCTCTGGCATACTGGGACAACATTGACTCAGGGAAATGTAAGAACATCTTTTTCAGAAATCATAAAGGGAACCGTCATTACCTTGTAATCTTGGAACACCTGAGCCAGTTGAATATACACGATCTGGAAAAACGCTTGAAGCAGGGCAAACTTAGTTTTTCCTCTGATAAAAGACTGAAAAAATATCTTGGTCTGGAACCGGGTTCAGTCTCTCCCTTCGGTCTGATAAACGATACAGAAAAGCATGTTCATCTTTTTATCGATGAGAAACTGATGGATTATCAAAAACTTGCTTTCCATCCGAACATAAACACGGCCACTCTTGTTATAAGCCAAACCGGCTTTTTGAGTTTTCTGGAATACACGGGAAATAGCTTTGAAATCTTAAAACTATACGGATAAAAAAATGCGCTGTTCAATGAACAGCGCATAACGATTATTTATAAATTTAAACTAATTCCGGGAATTAGAATTTTCTTTTACCGTGATCTTTATAAGCAGGCTGGATCCATTTCTCCATTGGTTCAAACTTGCTCAGAGATGCCCAGCGGATACCTCTCTTGGTAATCTCCAGTGCTTCCGGAACATTGAAATCAGCAGCAACATGACCCAGAGAAGAATAGAAAACTCTTCCTTTGCCATAAGCTTTCTTCCATACTACAGGTACTATACAACCTCCTATCCAGTCAGCATTTTCATCAGAGAAAGTAGTAGTGGCAAGAACTTTCGAATTTGGATCAACATGCATAAAATACTGTTCCGATTTCATTGCAAAATCATTAAGCCCTTTTGTTACTTCATCTTTCTTGTCAACAATGTTTACAGTGTAATCAACAATATTTCCCGGATGAGCAACCCACTGTCCTCCTATCATAAACTGATATTCAACATTATTACGGAATGAATCACCTGTACCGCCATGCCATCCTGCTATACCTACACCTGTTTCCTTAACAGCTGACAGCAAAGCAGCTTCCTGCTTACGGTTTATCTGCCCCTGTGTCCAGGCTTGTACAATAAGATCAAAATCATTTTTCAGATCATTGTTTATGTAAGCATCAAGATTATCGGAAACAACTACCTTAGCACCTTCCGATTCCATCCATGGTACGAAAATATCACGGCATTTATCAGGTTCATGGCCCATCCAGCCACCCCATACAAACAATACTCTCTTTCCGTTAAGAACAGAGGGAGGGGCAGGAGGAATACCATAAGTCTTTTCTCCTCCTATAATGGAAGGAACAACTACAGCTGCAGCTGCAGCTGCAGCACTTTTTGTAATAAACGATCTGCGTGTTATCATATCTTTTGAATTTTTGGTAAAATATTTATTCTGAATCGCATTTTTATAAAACAGGCTGTTAAGATAAAAAAAATGTAGCAAGATGTCATGTTAATATTTAATAAATTTTATTTAGAATAAATTCAAATAATAAATTTCCTGCAACGAAAGGTATCCGGTCACGTCATTAAGTAAACCTAAAAACCGGAAAAAGCCATGAGAATTTTTATCTGTACACTTTTGTTATTCACCGTTTCAATAATTAATACACTTGCACAAACAGATGCAAATACTGATAATAATAAAAAGAAATACCATGTAACAAGGATATCCAACACTCCGGATATTGACGGAATACTCGATGAGGAAGTATGGAACCTTGGTGTATGGGAAAACGGGTTCACCCAGAATCGTCCGTATGATGGCCGGCCATCAAGCCAAAAAACGGATTTTAAAGTATTGTTCGATGATAATAATCTTTATGTTGCAATAAAATGCTATGACAGCAGTCCCGACAGTATTGTCAACAGGCTTACCAGGAGGGATGATACTGACGGCGACCTGGCCGGGGTATTAATTGACAGTTATCACGATCTGCGGACAGGTTTTCTCTTTGGAGTCAGTGCCGCCGGTGTTAAATATGACATATTATTCACAGGTGACGGAGCCAATGAAGATCCTTCATGGGATCCCAACTGGTGGGTGAAAACATCAATAAACGATGAAGGGTGGGTGGCAGAAATGAGGATACCTTTCAGCCAGGTAAGGTTTGATAAAAATTCTGACGCCGTGTGGGGTTTCGAAGTGGCAAGAGTCATTTACCGCCATGATGAACAAAGTTTCTGGCAACCTATATCACAGGATGCCCCGGGTATAATACATCTCTTTGGTGAACTGCACGGTCTCGAAGAAATACAACCCAGAAAAATTTTCGATGTCACTCCTTATGGTGTTGCCCGAACCGAAACATTCAAAAAAGAACCTGAAAATCCTTTCCGGAGCAAAGGGAAAGACTACGGATTGACCGGAGGTATCGATGCAAAAATAGGGATCACGAACAATATGACAATGGACCTTAGTATCAACCCTGACTTCGGACAGGTAGAAGCCGACCCTTCCGTTGTTAACCTTTCAGCCTATGAAACATACTTCAGCGAAAAAAGACCACTGTTCATTGAAGGAAATAATATAACAAGCTTTAATCTTGGATTGGGTGACGGTGATTCAGGTAACGACAACCTTTTCTATTCACGAAGGATAGGCAGACGGCCAGCTGGACAACCCCATGAGGAAGACGGATGGTACTCTGACACACCTGCTTTTACTAAAATACTGGGGGCAGCCAAGCTTACAGGCAGAACAAAGAATGGATTATCAGTTGGTTTTATAGAGGCTGTGACAGCTGAAGAAAAAGCTGAGACAGATACTGGTGATGAAAGGATCTTTCAGACTGTCGAGCCTCTTACCAACTATACCATTGGAAGAGTTCAAAAAGATTTCGGAGAAGGAAATACTCTCCTGGGAGGAATAATAACAGGTACAAACCGTGTCCTCGACGATAACCTCGCTAAAGAAATGCATAAATCAGCATATACGGGCGGACTCGATTTTACACAATATTTCAATAATAAAAACTGGATGTTCAATATAAGCCTGGCAATGAGTCAGGTAAGTGGGACAAAAGAGGCTATTGAAAGTACTCAGAAATCATCTGCCAGATATTTCCAACGACCTGATAATGATCATACAACCTTTGACCCCGACAGGACTTCTCTTACAGGAACAGCAGGAAAATTACTGTTGCAAAAACAAAACGGGCATTTTAATATTATGGCCAGTAGTATATGGAAAACCCCCGGCTTTGAAGCCAATGACCTTGGATATATGCAGGAAGCCGACAGGGTACTGTCAGTAATATGGGTCGGCTACAATGTATGGGAACCTAAAGGAATATACAGAAATTACAACTTCGGAGGTGATATATATATAGTTAATAATTTCGGAGGTGATATTACCGGCAAAGGGTTTGAATGGAACGGGAATATTGATTTCCGTAATTACTGGAGCGCATGGGGAGGAGGGAATATAAGTACCAGCCACAAATCTCCCGGGATGCTCCGCGGCGGTCCTACGATGATTATGCCGGGCTCACTCCAGTATCGCATGGGTTTCAGAACCGACCACCGTAAAAAACTTAATTTCAATTTATACGGCAACTTCACAAATGGCTTTGAGGATCATCAGAACAGTCTATACTCCCAGATAACAATAACATACAAACCTGTCAACTCTCTGTCTGTCAGCTTTAACCCCTCATACAACAAATCATTCAGCAATCTTCAGTATGTGACGCAACTCAA
>ERZ795057.512-NODE-512-length-40601-cov-18.480664_pt1 | contig 40601 bp, 34 predicted proteins | sample MGYA00375141_ERZ795057 | MGnify/ENA primary metagenome ERZ795057 (study PRJEB30186, sample SAMN05720163) | activated sludge metagenome | isolation source: Anaerobic digester | place: Hong Kong | collected 2015-01-26 ...
AGCTTTAAACTCAGAGCAAAAAGCTTTGAAATTGGAGCTCAGAGCTTTGAATTCAAAGCAAAAAGCTTTAAAATCGGAGCTCAAAGCTCTGAAACTGCAGTTTTAAATATCAGACCCGCAGCCCTGTTTTACAAAACTATTTATAAGATGTATAATTTCTGATGCCGAAAAAACATTTAACAGAGTTTCTCAATGGATACCATTGTAAATAAAAAAACCGCAACTGTCAGCAAGGGGTTGCAACCCCTTGCTGACAGTTGCGGCCGGTTTTGAATGAATTTATTTCCCTTTAACTTTTCCAACAACGCCTTCAACAAACCAGTCGCATGAGAGCTGGTCTTTGTCTGATAGAGCTGAACCTGCAGGAACTTTAACTTTCCCGCTCTGGTCTTTTATCGGGCCTGAGAAAACGTTAAACTTACCATCAAGGATCTTCTTCTTAATGTCCTCAACTTTTGCAGCAGCGCCGTCAGGGGCATTGGCTGTAAGAGGTGCAAGCCTTACTATGTCAGCGTTCATACCTTCCCAGTAGCTCTCAGCTTTCCATGTGCCTGCCATAACTTTTTTCACCTGGTCAACATAGTAGGGGCCCCAGTTCCATACAGGAGCTGTCATGTATGCCTTAGGCGCCATTTTTGACATGTCTGAGTTGTATCCCACAGAGAATACTCCGCGCTCTTCAGCAGCCTGCTGCGGGCCCGCTGTGTCCTGGTGCTGAGCGATAACATCACACTTCTCATCAAGGAGAGCTTTTGCAGCTTCTTTTTCTTTTGCGGGGTCATACCATGTGTGAGTCCATCTTACATGAACTTCAGCTTTAGGATTAACTGACCTTACGCCGAGAGTGAAAGCATTGATTCCGCGTACAACTTCAGGAATTTCAAAAGCGGCAACGTAACCGATTTTACCTGATTTGGATTTCATTCCTGCAACTATACCTGAGAGATACCTTGGCTGTTCAATTCTTCCGAAGTAGTTCCCCATGTTGTCAGCCATCTTGTATCCTGAACAGTGGAGGAATTTAACATTGGGATATTCCTTGGCCATCTCAACAACATAGTCCATGTAACCGAAACTTGTTGCCGCGATAATTGTGGCGCCCTGGTCGATCATGCTGCGCATAACATCTTTAACTTCCGCGCTTTCAGCAACTGTCTCTTTAAATATTGTGCGGATGCCGGTCTCTTTCTCAACAAAGAGTCTCCCCTGCTCGTGAGCGTAAGTCCAGCCGCCGTCACCGATGGGCCCTACATAGACAAAACCCATTACCACTTCCTTGCCGTCAGCAGTTTTGGGAGCTTTCTTCCCGCAGCTCGTAAAACTGATGGCAATGGATAAAACCAGAATGAGAATAAACGTAAATTTTTTCATTTTATCTCCTTTATTTTCACGCCGGGTTTTTAATTTTTCTCCCGGCGTTTAATGTTCTTAATTTCTGAAGCGTATCATGTTCTCTGACATCTCTTCAATGATCGCCAGGGATTCAATCCTGTAGCCTAACTCGCGGAGTAGTTTTCCGCCGTTCTGGAATCCTTTTTCAATAACAATACCTATGCCGTCAACCTTTGCTCCACCCTGTTCGGCAATTGCGATAAGTGCGCGGGAAGCGCTTCCATGCGCCAGGAAGTCATCTATGATAAGAACCCTCTCCCCCTTCCTGATAAATTTAGAAGAGACAGCTATATCATAATCCTTCTGTTTCGTGAAGGAGTGCACAGGCGCTGTGAAATATTCTTCATTCATTGTGGATGGTTTTGCCTTTTTCGCGAAGACAACAGGGAGGTTCATTTTTAAACCTGTCAGTACAGCGGGCGCAATACCTGATGACTCCACTGTGAGTATTTTATTGAAAGTTCTGTCAGCAAACCTTCTGCAGAATTCACCGGCTATCAAATCAATAAGCGCTGGTTCTATCTGGTGATTGAGGAATGAGTCCACTTTCAGAATGCTCTCTGATAAGGCTCTTCCCTCTTCAGTTATTCTTTTTTTAAGCAGTTTCATAAATTACCGGGGATTGTGAATTATACGGGATAAAATATTGAGATATTGATATAAAGTCAATTATAAAAGAAAGATCCCTCAGGCCTGCGCGCAGGCGGGAAATCGTTGAATTAAGGTTAGTACAAGACCGCTATTACAGCGCGGGGAATTCCCTCTTCCGATAAAATGATTGCTAATAAAACTCAATGAATTAAGAATTATTTATCCTTTAAAAAGCGTGGTGTGCTTATGAAAAGATTGAGACAGGGCGAGGGTTTTATCGGTATCTGCCATTATAAAGGGGATAAGCTCGCTGTACGCCCCATGTTTGAACACGAAACAGGTCCTTCAGTGATTATAACAACTCCCGGGATAGAGGAGGGGGACATTGTCCGTGCATGGGGGGACAATGGCGACATTTTTGTATCTCTTTTTCATAAAAAGGGGACAGTACTTCATAAATATATGCTTCAACTGGATGCTCTGCATGTGAACCCTTTCTTCCCTGCTGACGTTCTTGATGAGGTGAAGGCGATTCTTGATGAACCGGGGATTGATGATCCATCTCTCAAGGATTTTACTCATCTCCCCTTTGTAACCATAGATAATGAAGGCTCTAAAGATCTGGATCAGGCTGTTTATGTACGGTCAAAAGGGATCGGGTTTCTCATATATTATGCGATAGCTGATGCTTCATACTATATCAGGCCGGGAACTGCTCTTTTCCGGGAGGCTCTTAAAAGGGGAGCAAGCTACTACTTCCCGGATTACTCTGTGCCCATGCTCCCGCGTGAACTGTCAGAGGGGATTATCTCCCTTAATCCGCAGCAGGAGAGAAGGGCGCTTGTTTTCATCATGGAGCTGGATGTGACAGGGAACATTCTTCATACAGATATTGTCCGCGGAAAAATCATCAGCAGGGAGAAACTTTCCTATAACGGAGTGCAGGAGTATTATGATGACCCTTCATCCTCTCCCCTGGCAGGAAGAGGTTACGATGAGTCGCTGCTGAATCTCCGGGTTGCAGGGCGTTTTCTTGCCGCACTTGGCGACAGGAGGGGTGTCATAAGCTACGAAAGATTTGAGCAGGTTGTCCGCATTGCAGAAGATGAGGTGAACCTTGAGTTTCAGGATCTCCGCCGCAATGACGCAAGCCGCTGGAATGAGCAGATCTCTCTCCTCTGCAACATGGAGGGTGCAAAGATACTTTCACCGGAGGGGGGTGCCGGTGATCTGCATGTGCAGCCTGTTTTCAGGATACATGAGGCTCCGGACGAGGCAAGCCTCGCACGTCTGGAAAATGTAATATCATCTTTCATAGAGATACATTCACTTGATAAAGAGAAGTGGGGATGGCGGAGAGGGGAGAGCCTTGCGCTCTACCTGAAGAAACTCCCGCTCACCGGGCCTGATAAGCGGATCACCGAAGCTATTGAAAGACAGATACTAATCTCAAACCAGAAGTCTTTTTTTTCAGGAAACCCCGGTATTCACTACGCACTTGGAGTTAAGCTTTACGGAAGATTCTCCTCCCCCATGCGCGAAATCGTAGGTATTTACAGCCATAAGGAGCTTGCTGAAAAACTCGGCCTGCAGGAGCCTCACCCTGACGAAGCTGACATCGAACTCCGCGAAAAGGTGATCCTCGCGTCCAACAGGTGCAAGGATATACAGAAAGATATTGACCGTATGGTGAACGATCTTGTGCTTGATTCACTATTCAGGCCGGAGCTTGAACTTGCTGTCGAAGCAAGGCCATGTCACAGCGGCACAATTATGGGGATGAAGGATACTAAAATGTATGTGATGCTGGATTCGCCGAGGATTGAAATTAAAGTCTACACCGAAGATATAGAAAAACACTCCGGCAGAAAGTTCAGCTGCAGGTTCCATGTAATGGAGGAAACAGGCGCTGCTGATAAACCTCTCAAATTCAGGGCAGGGGATGAAATAAAAATTAAAGTAACCGGCTGCGATGAAAAAGGGAAGTGGAGATTTACTGTACCGGGGATCGTTTAAATATTTTCTTCGTTAAGCAGGAGGTCAACAAGGGTTGCTCCCCAGTTTGCAGAATCATCTCTGAAGGAGATAACTTTAGGATGGCCTTTTAGAATTTTATACACATCCCTTTTTTTTACAGATTTACCTTTGCCGTGTATGATTCTAACCGTGGGGTATTTATTCAGCACAGCGTTATCAAGGAAACGGTTCACGATTATTTCCGTATCAGCAGGGTGAAAGTGATGCAGGTCTATTGTGTCTGTGAATGGGATCTCAACAGTATCATCGTCAATATGCGCAGCGGGTATTTTTTTCAGCCTGAATTCCCGTGATTTCTTTGACCAGCCGCTTTCACTGTTTCTTTCAAGCTTTGAATATATGCATCCGCAGTAGTTCTGCCTGTAGAAATTATTCTTTTTTGACATCTCAACGGATTTCTTCACACCGTCATTTTTCTTGAAATCAGCTGCATAGAAACGGATGCCGTATTTTCTGGATAACCTGATACCTATTTCGTTAATCTTATTAACATTCTTGTGAGGGCTGATTGAAAGGGCAGTTGCTACCACGTCAAAGCCAAGCTCTTTTGCTTTCATGAAGGTTTTTTCGAGTCTCACCTCATAGCAGATCCAGCAGCGCTCAGATCTCTCTCCGCAGTATTTATAGTCCCTTACGGCATGTACCCATGATTTAACGTCAGGTTCTTCAATTATAAGCGGGAATCCCCTATGCCTGCTGTATGATGTCAGCTCATTGAGCCTTACCACGTATTCATCAGCAGGCATTATATTAGGATTATAGAAGTAAGCAGTTACATCAAATTCCGCACTCAAAACTTCATAAACATAAGACATGCAAGGGGCGCAGCATGTATGAAGCAAAAGTTTCTGCACAACTTTTTATTTCAGGTATTTATCCAGAAAATTTGACAGTTGTTCAGCCTTTTTAGGTTCTGCTTTACCATCCAGCCAGAGCAGAAATTTAGGTTTAACTTCATTTCTGGTTTCAGGACAATATTCATGATGAAGTACATACTTCGTTATATCATATTTAACTATATCGAAAATCTTTTCAGCCATACTCAGGTTTTCAGGTGACGCACCCATAAACTGGCAGATTTTCACAATAATTTCATGTCTGTCGATTTCTCTCAATTCATCGTTGCAGCATTTTGAGTAAAGCTCGTTGCAGAGGTTCATCTCATCTGTCAACTCAGGCATAAATGCCTTTTCTTTCTCTTTTCCCATCGGGAATCCTCCTAATAAAATCACTAAAAGAGCATTAATTCCTACGCCCCTGTAATACTTTGTCTGACTTAACAATATAAAAAAATTATTAATATGTCAATTTTTTGGGCAAAAAAACGGTGGAAATTTATAAATTATGTCACTTTTTTTTAAAAAAAGTGACATAATTACCATTAATTCTCCGCTTAACCTGAAATTAGACAATTTTCATTACAATTACAGTAATATCTGAATCAGGGAGAGCTATACCCATAAATTTTTCGTAAGCGGCCTTAAGGTTTTTTACAATTTCTGATGGAGTTCTGGACTTCTGCTCACGGATCGTATTTCTAAGGCGGAGAAGTCCGAAACTCTCCCCCTCACTGTTTTTTGAGTTTATCAGTGACTTTGAGTAGATTGCGCAGATGTCCCCTGCTTTAAGCTCAGAAGTTCCCTGACCGTATTCTGAAAGCGGATCATATCCCAGAGGTGAACCCTCTGTATCAAGTGAATCGAAGTCGTTTTTGTCAATCCTGAATACTTCCATCGGAGGGAAACCTGCATTGGCGTAATATACACGGCGTGAATTTGAATCAAAAAAAGCATAAAATGCCGTTACAAGCTCACCTCCACCCTTTGTATATTCATTAATTACAAGATTGATCCTCTTAATTATAATATAAGGGGAGGCAGCTTCATTTATGCATGAATGAAAAACTGACCTTAGAATCACAGCATAAAGGGCATTATTAACCCCGATCCCTGAAACATCTGTACAGAGGAGCCCCAGTGTATTTTCTGTCGGCTGAATATAATCAAAATAATCAAAACCTCTCTGGTAGCGCGGCGCAATAAGCGAACTGAATTTAATATTTTTTATATTGGGGAGCACCCTTGCTGCGGCGCTGCTGAGTATGTCAGCTGACAGTTCAAGGCTCCTTGTGATAAACTGATCTTTTTTAGCCTTATCGAATGCAAGAACAGTAATAATAAAGTCATTAAATCTGATTCTGAACTCCTCAAGGTGCTCAATCTCGTCAGGAGTAAGGTTCTTGCCGTTATCCCTTTTCCCCAGGCAGAGCATCCCGAAAATCCTGTTTTCATAATATACGGGGAGAATTGAGCCAATTCCGTATCGGTCGAAAAATTCTGAAACACCGGTTCTTATGGGGCCGAAATATTCCTCGTCAATATAGATCCTGTTTTCAGGGAGTATCCCCTGGTTACGGGCAAACCATTTTATTAGCGGGAAATGTCTTTCAATATCTTCATCAGGATGGAATTCATCCCTTGAATCATAAATTTTTTTAAAGATACGTTCAGTGTCATTATACATAAAAAACAGGCCTCTGTTTAGAGACAGGCCTTTGCATAAATCTCTAACGCTTAAATCTATCAGTTCATCCAGAGTTTTAAGTGTTGAAGCTTTGCGTATATACCGGTTTGTAAGGTCGTCTATATCAAAGATGTTTCTTCTGTAGGTTCTTTCAATCCTGGGCTGCAGAATAAATGATATAATCATGAAAAAAGCAACTGCTGATATAATCTTTACCTCTGATGGTATATTGAGTGATGCCAGCCTGACATCAAAGAGATAAATGAGAACCAGGATGGGGCTAAAAAAAACAGCGGTAAGCAGCAGGTAAACAGCTGCTTTGAGCAGGGCTGTTCTGATATCCATAAGGTTATACGCCAGTACCGAATATAGAAGCGTTCCAGTGGCAGCAAGTGAAGTCAGGGTCGGCGCCAGTACATAGAGAGTATAGTTATTATAGAGAAGAGGCATGAAAATTGAACCGATGTATGTGAATGTGATAAATATTGATGTCGCAAAAACCACGTATCTGATCTGAAGCCTGAATGTTTCATTTTTTACTTTTATATATTTATAGAAGAATATCCCCATAAAGACCAGGAAGTAGAGGAATGAAGCCGCTGCATAAACAGGATAGAGAAACCCAATGGTTCTGTCCGGCCTCATATTGACAAATTTTACGCTGGATATTGAATAGTCTGTAAAGAATACCAGCAGTGAAATTATAATAGCGGGTGCCATGCAGGCCAGCGGGATATAAAATGGCACTTTTTTTTCTCTCTCCGGATAAGTAAGGGAGAGATTCAGTAATGTCCCGGAAAAAATAATTGTAGCAACCTGGCTTAACCTGTTGAACTGCAGGGCGTATTGTGAATCATGGGCATAATAAGTTAGAAAAATGAATCCCATAATACCGGCACCTGCAAGGTTGTATTGTGCATAGTATACCGGGGATTGCCCCCCCCTGTTTTTGTATAAAACAAAACCGGCAGTAAATATCAGTATAAATGTACAGGCAAAAGCAACCAGCAGGTTAATATAATAAAGCATAGTGCAGTCCCTTGTTAAGATTATAATCAGTTGATTATATCATTATAAGAACTACATGGTGAGTTATTACAAGTAAAAATTATTGACTGAAAGTAAATCAGCAATAACATTTTTATTATAAAAAAACAGGAAACAAAACTGAATTTTTATTATATTAAATGCAGTTAACGAATTAATTAGTCTCTGTCACTTAGAACGTATGTGAGAAATCTAAAAATAATAGTAAAAAACAGATTTCTCAGTCGCTGTCGCTTCTTCGAAATGACAGATTCGGACTATTTCAAACGTTAACCGCTATAAATGCAGTTAATTGAATATGTTTTTTAAGCCGCCCGTATATTTTTATTTCATGGTGATTTCCGGATGAATGATTCAGCTTTGATGATTGTAGATATGCAGAGGTATTATCTTGAAGATAATTCAGCTTACAGCAGGTATTTCAGTTTTTTATATCCCGGTTCCCTCGATTATATAAGGGTCCGGGCCGCAGATATTGTAATACCGAATATAATTCAATTAAGGGAGTTATTTTATTCCCTTGAACTGCCTGTTATTTATCTGAAACTGAGCAGTGAAAAGCCGGACAGGAGTGATTTGCACAGGTTTTTTATGAATTCATATAGAGAAGGGAAGGGGCGGGGGTTTGATGGAGTCTATCCCCTGGCAACAGAACCGGAAGCTGATATAATTGATTTACTTAAACCTAAATCAACAGATACAATAATTAATAAAACCACATTCAGCCCCTTTTCATCAACGGATATAGACATTCGCCTTAAGTCAATGGGGGTAAACAGCCTGATCTTTACAGGTCTTGCAACAAGCCAGTGTGTTGAAACCACTGCCAGGGACGCTTCTGACAGAGGGTATGAAGTTATTCATATCAGTGATGCCCAGGCTGATTATGATGAAATGACACACAGCGCATCTCTTTTCTGTTCAAGAGGGGTTTGCGGCGGCGTTTTATATGATACTGAAGAATATATCAGCTCTATTAAGGAATTATTCTGATAATTATTTATAAAATCTTACTGTTATTTTACTGCTGTTTTTATTCCTGATGATGTGGACTTTCTTCTCTTCATTTGAGGGAGCTGCGATGCTGCTTAATCCCGCATTCTGAAGATTTTTGTTTTTGATAACTGCTTCTGTATATTTAACAGGAATAATTTTATGTTTAATATTATTTCGATTGAGGTATTTTTCAAGATTATTAAGAGATGAATTGTCTATCTCCCCGTCAATATAATCAGAATTCATGCTCATAATCCTGCCGTTTGAATCTCTTATGGCATTAATTATTACCTGTGTTTCATTCTGTGCCGGAAGATTTGCTGCGACGTAGGCACTGTTGTCCGGATAGAGGCCGGTTTTCACAGCTCCGGCCACTGCTATAATCATAACAGAGGCGGCAATTGCCGGTATGGATTTTATATAGAGTCTCTTTTTCTCTCTGGATCTGCATATAAGAAGGGTTTTTTCACATATATCAGGGAGCTGAAACGCCTCGTTACGCAGGCCTGACATATAAATCACACACTGGTTGAGCGACTCATACTCGCATCTGCATATTTCACAGATCCGCATATGTTCAACTACAAGATTTTTCTCCTCCTCAGTGAGGGAGTCGTCGATATAATCTGAAAGCTGTTCAATAGTGAGATGTTCAAACATCATACTAAACCCCTGGCGTGTAGTCTGTTTTTCAGGTATTCTCTGCCCCTGTGAATTCTTACCTTAACATTGGAGAGATTTATCCCGAGTATGTCTGATATCTCGTTGTAGGATAACCCTTCAATGTCCCTTAACGTGAGGATTTCCCTGAAATCTTCCGGGAGCTTGTTTATCTCCTCCTTAAGAATTCTTAGGGAGTCCTCATTTATGATGCGCTCTTCAGGATTTTCGCGTGTATCCTGAAGCTGCAGATCCACCTCTTCGTCACCTCTGAATATTTTTAATGGAACTGTGCTGTATCTGCTGTTTTTTTTCTTATAGTTTTTGCAATGGTTAACCATAATACTGTACAGCCAGGTTGAAAACTTTGATTCCTGTCTGAATGAACCTAAAGCCTCCATCACAGTTATAAAAATATCCTGTGTGATATCAAGAGCTTCATCATAATTTCCGAACTGATAATAAACATATCTGAATACCATATTCTGGTATTTCTTAATAATATCCGCAAAAGCGCTTTTGTCGCCTTCGAGAACCCTGTTTATTATCTCTATATCATTTATAGGGGACATGGTTATCCTGTATAAGTTACATTTTTAACTCAATTTTTAATACAATTTCTGCTAAATTTTTTATCCTTTCTTAATTATACCGTTTTTTCCGGTAACTTTAAAGCAGGAGATATTTTTTAAGAATAATATTGCCTGAATAAACAGTTATTAATATCCTTCAGGTGTAACAGGAACTCGCATCAATATGAAATTATTGCCTGTTAATGCTCATTTATATCATTGCCGTTATCTTCATCTTTGCCGAGAAGATCGCTGAATTCAAAATCAGGACCCAGTTCTTTAACATAATGGTACTGGGCAATTATTGCAATCAGTTCCTCCCGGGCTTCAGAAGCCTCCTGTTCCGTGTCAAAACCTACGATAATAGGCTCCTCCATCCCCGAGAGAAATACTTCAAAGCCTGGTTTACCATCCTCATGTACCGTACTCCCCACGGCAGTAACCTGCGGGACAACTATTGCAATACTGCCATAATCTACTATTGGTAACATTTCATTTCTCCAGTGCTTAATTATTGTTGTTCATGATAAAACTGAAACTGACGGGTTATCTGAATTGAGAAGAATGCTTAATGCAGCATAGTAAAATCCGCGGTCAATTAGAGAATCCTGTCAGGAAAACCCTTCGCATGATACAATTCATTGAATCATGCGGTATTAATCAATAATAAAACCATAGCCGCGGAATTTATTGCCGCATATAATATCAGTAGAATTCGCTTAAAGAGCCATCATCTCCTGAAATACGGGCGAATTCCTTCAATAGTTCTTTCTGTCTTGATGTCAGCTTTTTCGGTACAGATATATTTACTTTAACAAGCTGATCTCCCTTCCCGTAAGAGCCTAAGTAGGGTATGCCGTGCCCTTTTAGTCTGAACATCTGGCCGTTTTCAGTTCCGGGAGGTATCTTCATTTTAACTTTAGAGCCGGTTATTGTGGGAACTTCTATCTCTCCGCCGAGGCAGACCGCAGGGAATGGTACATCAATAATACTCAGTATGTCATTGCCGTGTCTATCGAAAAAATCATGTTTCTTTACATGAATTACAACATAAAGATCCCCTGTAAGCCCGCCGTTTGGAGCCTGTTCACCTTCACCCGCAATTTTAAGCCTTGAGCCTGATTCAACACCTGCGGGTATTTTAACAGTGATTGTCCTTTTTTTCCTTGTCAGCCCTGAACCGTTGCAGACTTTGCAGGGAGATGTTATAATCTTCCCTTCGCCGCGGCATTTAGGGCATGTCTGCGTGATGGAGAAAAATCCCTGGGTCTGGCGAACCTGCCCCATACCGTTACACATCGGGCATACGGCGGGTTTGGTTTTCGATGAGGAGCCTGTCCCTCCGCAGGTTTCACAGGTTTCACTTCTCGGAATATCAATATGCACTTCGCTTCCTGTGGCAGCTTCTTCCAGTGTTATTGAAAGGTCATACTGCAGGTCAGAGCCTCTTCTTGCACGTTTAGATCTGCTTTTATTGCCGAAAGATGATCCGAAGAATCCTTCAAAAATATCTCCCAGATCAAGATCCCCGAATATATCTGAAAAATCGGTGTATGCACCGCGTCCGAAGTTTTCAAAGCCCTGAACTCCGTCGTGACCATATTTATCGTATGACGCTCTCTTCTTGGGATCTCTGAGGACTTCATATGCCTCAGTGGCTTCCTTGAACTTTTCTTCCGCTTCAGGGTTGTTTTTATTCTTATCCGGGTGATATTTCAGGGCCAGTTTTCTGTAAGCCTGTTTTATCTCCTGCTCACCCGCAGTCTTGCTGACACCAAGAACTTCGTAATAATCTCTTTTTGCCAATTTATGCCTCTTTTTATGTATGGCTCATTATTCAAAATCCGGTCATTTCTGACCGGATTCAGATTTAACTCATTTTTATTTTTCGTCAACTACTTCATAATCCGCATCATAGACTTTATCTTTTCCGGATGCATCGCTATCTCCCTCTTCCTGCTGCGTCTGTTCAGAACCACCCTGCTGTTGCTGCTGCTGGGATGCCTCCTGGTATATCCTTGAAGCAAAACCGTGTGAAGCCTGCTCCAGCTCGGTTTTTGCCTGTTTAATAGCATCAGCATTATCCCCTTCCATTGCTGTCCGGAGTTTTGCGATAGCTGCGTTGATCTGATCTTTTTCAGACGGTTCGATCTTCGCTTCATTCTCGCGCATCATTTTTTCCATCGAATAAATAAGTGTGTCTGATTCATTTCTGGCTTCTATGAGAGACTTAAGTTTTCTGTCTTCTTCTGCGTGGAGTTCAGCCTCTTTTACCATCTTGTCTATATCAGCGTCGGAAAGTCCGCTTGAAGATTCAATTCTGATCTTCTGTTCTTTACCTGTACCGAGATCTTTTGCTGATACATGAACTATACCGTTTGCATCTATGTCAAAGGTTACCTCGATCTGGGGTATTCCCCTCGGAGCAGGAGGTATGTCTGTAAGGTCAAATCTTCCGAGAGTCCTGTTCTGCGCAGCAAGTTCCCTTTCACCCTGAAGTACATGGATGGAGACCGCAGGCTGGTTGTCTGCGGCAGTTGAAAATATCTGGCTCTTCCTGGCAGGGATTGTTGTGTTCCTGTCAATGAGCTTTGTCATTACTCCGCCCAAAGTTTCAATGCCGAGTGAAAGTGGTGTAACGTCAAGGAGGAGTACGTCATGAACATCTCCCGCAAGAACTCCACCCTGGATAGCTGCACCAATTGCAACAACTTCGTCAGGGTTAACTCCTTTATGCGGCTCCTTGGCAAAAACCCTTTTTACAATCTCCTGTACTGCGGGGATCCTTGTGGAACCGCCGACGAGGATAACCTCATCTATATCTCCAGCTGTGAGTCCGGCATCTTCAAGGGCCTTCATACATGGCACTTTTGTTGATTCAATAAGGTCCTCGTTAAGCTGCTCGAATTTTGCCCTTGTGAGTGTTGTTACAAGGTGCTTCGGGCCGCTCTGGTCTGCTGTGAGGAACGGTATATTTATCTCTGTCTGCATTTTGCCTGAAAGTTCAATCTTCGCTTTCTCCGCGGACTCCTTGAGCCTCTGGAGCGCCATCTTGTCTTTGGATACATCTATGCCTGTCTGCTTTTTGAATTCAGTGATTAACCACTCCATGATCCTCTGGTCGAAGTCGTCACCGCCGAGATGAGTGTTACCATTAGTCGATTTTACTTCAAAAACACCATCGCCCAGTTCAAGAATTGATATATCGAATGTACCGCCGCCCAGGTCGTATACAGCAATCTTTTCGTTTTCTTTACCTTTGTCGAGTCCGTATGCAAGTGCCGCTGCTGTAGGTTCGTTAATAATCCTTTCAACTTCAAGGCCGGCAATACGACCCGCATCCTTTGTGGCCTGTCTCTGTGAGTCGTTGAAATACGCAGGCACTGTAATTACAGCCTTGGTAACAGTTTCTCCGAGAAAATCCTCCGCTGTCTGCTTCATTTTCTGGAGGACTCTTGCTGATATCTCCTGCGGAGTGAATTCCCCTGCGACAGTTTTAATTGTCACTCCGCCTTTGTTGTCATCTTTAACGTTGTATGGCACCATTGATATTTCGCCGGTTACCTCTGAAAATTTTCTCCCCATGAATCTCTTTACTGAACGTATTGTGTTCTCGGGGTTTGTGATGATCTGGTTTTTTGCAACCTGACCAACAAGTCTTTCGCCTTTATCAGTGTATGCAACAATAGAGGGGGTTGTTCTCTGCCCCTCAGAGTTCTGTATAACAACGGGCTCCCCGCCTGACATGACAGATACGCAGGAGTTTGTTGTTCCTAAATCTATTCCAATAATTTTGCTCATAATCGTTACTCCTTCAGAATAATTATATTAAATTGTCTTGGTTAAATTTCATTTTAACAGCCCCGGGTTTTCAGTTTATACTCCCCTCGTCCGGCTGTGCCTCTTCCTGCTTCGGAGCCGGCTTTGTCACCTTTACCTTTGCAGTCCTTACTATATATTCCTCCAGTTTGAAACCTTTCTGGTAGACTTTTGTTACTGTATCAGCGCTGATTTCAGGATCTGTGGCAATTTCAACAGCTTCATGATAGTTCGGATCAAATGGCTGATTCTCGGATTCGATCTCCTCTATTCCATATTTTGACAGCGCATCAATAAGTCTCTTCGATGTCATTTTGACACCTTCAATAAGAGAACTGCTGGCATCGCTGCTGTTCTCTTCTGATATAACAGCAGAGGCTTCGATGGCCCTTAAAAGATCATCATTTATATTGAGAACATCAAGTGCAAAGTCTTTAATTGCAAGTTTCTTGTAGTCCTCCTGCATCTTTACAGTTCTTTTCCTGAAATTCTCGAAATCAGCCTGTCTCCTCTGCATCAGGTCTTTCATTGTCTCGATCTCTTTATTGAGACGGATTATTTCAGCGTCCTGGGCAGAAATTTCTTTTCCCATCTTCTCTGATTCTTCACAGCTGCAGTTGTTGTCCTGATTCTCCATGGAATCTTTCTGCTCCCGGAGATTCTCTTCCTTGTTAGCTGTAATTTCTTCCGTAGTCATATCTGTCTGCTCCGCTTTAACTTTTCTTGGCATTTATTTTGACATCCTCGTCAGAAGACCGGAAACAGCTTTGCCGGTGTAATCAACAAGCGGGACAACCTTTTCGTAATCCATTCTTGTGGGGCCGATAACACCTATGGCTCCTACAGGTTTGTTCCCGATTTTGTATGGTGATGTCACAAGGCTGCATCCGGTAACTTTCTCGTTGTCTATCTCCTCCCCGATTAGTATTTTTATACCCTCACTCTCAACGTGTTTCTCGAGAATGCTTTTAATTATATTTTTTTCTTCTATAATATTAAGAAGACTGTTAAGTCTCGATTCTTCAACCATCTCGGGAATCCTGAGAAGGTTTTCGATCCCGTCAATATTTATGCTTGACTCTCCGGTTTCAGCAAGGGCCAGCTGGGCAATATCAATAGCAAGTTCTCTATTTGTGGAGGATTTTCTGTCTCCGCGAAGTTCGCCGAAAATATTTTCTTTAATTTCGTGCAGCGAATAACCGCATAGTTCCCCTGTGAGATACTTTGAATATTCAGAAAGCTCATCCTGGGTGACCCTTACAGAGAGAGTTACCTTGCGGGTAAGGATCATCCCGGTACGGGTAACTGCAATCACAAGCACCTCGCTGCTTTCGAGCTGTATTATCTCCACGAGCTTCAGTACTGTGAAGTCGGGCCTCGGAGAGAGCATAACCCCGGCATAACGGGAAACCATGGAAAGCATTCTGGTTACAGATTCGAAAATTTTATCAAGCTGAAGTTCTTTCTGAAAAATTTTTTCATCAATCTCCATATCATGAAAACTTGAATCGTAGTTTTCAAGGAGAGAGTTGACATAATACCTGTAGCCCTTGTCTGTGGGAATTCTGCCTGCTGAAGTGTGCGGCTGCATCAGGTAGCCAAGCCTTTCAAGGTCATACATGATGTTTCTCATGGTTGCAGGGGAGAGTGAAAAAGAATATTTTTGTACAAAAGATCTTGAACCCACTGCTTTACCGGTTTCAATATATTCGTACACAATTGAATTAAGGATTGCGGATTCCCTTTCATCCAGAATTCTTTCTGTTTCAAAACCGTTAGACACTTCCGGCCCCTCCTCTGTTTATTAGCACTCATAAATAACGAGTGCTAATAAACAATATAATAACAATCTCTCCAGCGTCAAGGAAAAATTTTAATTTTCCGGAGAGTTTTTATTTTTTTACAGGGGGTTTTTTCTTGGTTTTTTCGTCGGTATCCTGTTTTTTGTCTCCGGCTTCAAGAGTAAGCCGTGCCGCGTCTATGGTGTTTTTCAGCTTATCAGCATCGCTGCTTTCCCCCATTACAATATGTACTTTCCGCAGGGCTTCGAGGAGTTCTATCGATTTCTTGAGATCCTCCCTGGATTTTGAAGAGAGTTCATATTTTGTCCTGTACTGCTTTGCGGCCTCTTCAAGAGAATCTTTCGCCAGCCTCATATGCTCAATCCGTATCCGGAAAAATTCCTCCCGGGGGTCTCTGTATTTGAGTATATCTGAAAAATTGACCAGGTTTCTGATCATAACTGCAACCTTTGCCTGGAGTTCAACAAAGAGCCATTTCCACTTAGAATCCTCACCCATGGTATTTTTCAGGGTAAAAAGCATGTCGTTTATTCTGTTTGATAGATCGTTCAGATGACGGGGGGTGAGCTGTCCGATTTTTGCGAGATACTCTTCATTTTCCTTGAGGGATTCCCGGTCAACATCGTCACCCACTATTTCTTTCATCAATTGAAGAATTTTTGAAAAATTCGACTTGGCTATGTCCAGGCTTTTGTTATTTTTTATTCCTAACATGTTCAGGGAGAGGTCATTCATTTTTATATAAATATCTATGGTTTTTAATAGATAATTCACCATTTCCAGGTTGTAATAAGGCTCAAGTTTGGGATTGCTTTTCTTTTTTACTGCAATTTCCCGTGCTTTTTTTTCGAATTCGTCAGATTCAAGTTTAAGGGCCTTAATGTCATCATTATATGCTGCTTTTTGAGCTTTGGATATGGCCATTTTCTGCTCCACAGAGATTATAATTAATTCATCGGATAGTTTTTTCATCTGATATTAAGATCAGATTTTTTTCAAGATTAATTTAGAAGAATTAGTTTCTGAAAAGGGATTTGGTGTTAATATTAGTATTTTTGTTTATGATTCAAAGTGCTCATAATTTGAAAATTCTATTGACTTCAGCTATTGCTGCACATCAATTGCTAAAAATTTAAAAATTTTTGATTTTTCATGATTCTAAATTTATGGTTCTTTACTTCACTGCAGGGCTATGAAATTAGATGAAAACTTCTTGCGTATTTTTTTAGTTTAAAAAAATAATCAGGAGTATTATAAATCCTGAATTTATTCATGATTTTAAAAAAAGGTATAAATAAATTATGATAAAGAATGATAATTACATGAAACAGGGCCGGGCAAGGTTTTTTAATGAAGAAAACACTGTGCTGCTCCTTCTCATTTTTTTCGGTCTTTTTTTCAGATTTCTGACAATCACTAACATAGAAACCGGCGGAGATGCCGCCGGGGTCTGGTTCGGAGCAAAACAGCTCTTTTATGGCATGCCTTATGGCATTAATCATCACTCTGCAAGATTCGGGATGATTATACCTGTCTACCTGGCCCAGCTTGTTTTCGGTACACATCCGATTGTTTATTATTTTATACCTCTTTTCTTCTTTGTTCTTCAGGTAGCTTTTCTCTACAAAATTGCTGTGCGGGCATACGGTATCAATCTGGCTTTTTTAAGTTCAATAGTGCTTATTTTTCTGCCGAAGATGTTCAGTCATGCAGTTCAGATTAAGCCTGACGGATTCTGCGCAGCTTATATTTTAATTTGTGTATATTTCCTCTTTAAATTTAATGATTCTAAGAATAATTCATATATATATCTTGTTTCTGCGGCACTTTTCATGTTTTTTGCCTATATGACAAAGGAAACCAGCTTATTTTTTCTCCCCGGTCTGGCTATCTGTATCTGGGTAATGAAAAGAAAGCTTAAGTATGTGATTATTTTCGGCGCTATTTTGTTCGCTTTATTTCTCGGGGAGACAGCGATCTATTTTATAACGATGGGACTTAAACTCGGGAGAGCAGAGATAATTATGGGGTCTCACCTTGACAGCGGCAACCTTCAGGCTCTGCCGTCGGTGTGGAGTCTTTTTCTTCGTTATGCACAGCTTAATGTTTTTGAAAAGATATACTTTTTTTCATACCTTGCGGGGACCTGTTTTCTCTTTATAAAAGCTGAATCTATAAAGATGGATGAGAAGGTTAAATCACTTCTTATTATTCCTCTTGCCTTTTTTATTTTGCTCACATTTGCTGTGAAGAGCATTTTTCCTGCGGTGCCCGCTATGTCATTTAATCCGCGTCATCTGGTTCCTGCGGCACCTTTTATGAGTTTTATAATTTCTTACGCTCTAATTGCGGCTGCCGGGTTTTTACGGAAACGGGGGGGCAGTGCTCCTGCAACTGAAGAGGAGGGGGCTTCTGTTAAGATGTATGCGGGTATAACCGCCGGGCTATCTGTTGTGAGTATTGTTGTGGTTATGATTGTCCTGCCGTATTTTCCTCAGGCTGCGAGAAGCAGTTTTTTCGGGGAACATCCGTTGCGGGTAACATTTCAGTTCCATACTATTCTGAATGATGCCTATAGAAATGGCATACCTGTTATACAGGAGAAAGTAGTTGCTGATAGATGGAAAAAACCGGTAGATGCTGTTCAGGCATATTTAGAAAAGGGCTTTACCCTGCAGGATGCATGCAAAGAGGCCAGGGTTATAGAGAAAGATTATCTTTATTGTCTTATGCGGGTTCAAAATGGTGATTATAAAACATTTAAAATATTTACACATATTTTCTGGGATGGTGATTTCAAATCCATGGATAAAGCTGTAATGCCTGAGATGGAGGTGCTTACAATTAAAAACAGGACAATCGGTTTTATAGTGAATGAAGAAGTGAAGAAGCAGGCTGACTATAAAACAAAGTTGTTCAGTAATGAAGAAAATCCTGTTGTTGTAATGTATGAGAAACCGATTCGTGTAAAAGAAATGAAGCTGAAAGAGTTGTTAAAATAATTAAAAAGAGGAAATAATTCAGGTATGACTGAGAATATGAAATATGACTTTAATGATCTAACAGTAAAACTCGGAGGAAGTAATATGCCGCTGTGTAATTTTTGCGGCACATGCATAGGAATATGCCCGACCGGTGCATTGACTTCTGACTACGAGAGAGGGAAGCCGGTATTTGATGAATCTAAATGCATTAAGTGCGGTCTATGTTACAGACACTGCCAGGGGATTGGTGTGGACTTTGCGGCTCTTGACAGCTCTTTTAAAGGCGGGGAAAATTACGATAAATATTTTAAAAGCTACAATAAATGCTACCTCGCTCACTCAAGTAATGATCCTGTAAGGATGAAAGGTTCATCGGGTGGAAGTGTAACCACACTACTTGTATATATGCTTGAGAAGAAGCTTGTTGATGGTGTTATTATCCCTAGACCGAAACCTGATCAGCAATGGCTCTTCAGGCCTGAGATCGTCACAGATGTGAAAACAGTCAAATCTTCGGCGCAGTCAAAATACTGTCTTATACCGACAAATGAAATACTGAATAGTCTTAAAGATAAAAAGGGTAAATATGCCATAGTAGCTTTACCATGCCAGATCCACAGCATCAGGAAACTTCAGAATGAAGGAAACAAAAACGCAAAGAAACTGGAATATCTGCTTGCTTTGATCTGCGGACATGACATGGAATATGGTGCAACAATGTTCGGCATGAATAAACTTAAAATCAGGAAAGAAGATGTTGTAGATATAAAATACAGAGATCATGGAGACTGGCCTGGGGGACTCTCTTTTTATCTTAAAAATGGTGAAAAAAAAGGGATCAATTTTTTTAATTATCACTATCTGAATGCTGTTTACCTCCCTAACAGGTGCCGGTTATGTCCCGATTATTACGGCAACTATTCTGATATCAGTTTCGGCGATTCCTGGCTGGAAAGGCTGCTGGGGAGAGGAATGAACGAGAAGGGTATTCCTAAAGGGTGGTCCAGTATTATTGCAAAAACCGATAAAGGCCTGGCCCTGCTTAAAGCAGCGGAGAAGGGCAAGGCAATACATCTTGAAGAAATTGGAACGGATGAAATCCATGAGTCTTTCCCTTTTAATATTTCCTATAAGCTGAACGGTATCTTTATCCGTTTAAAATTCGCGCGCAAAAAGCCTGAGTATATCGGGCTGGAAAAACCGGAAAAGCTTGATAGATATATTTATCATTTCATATATAATATTATCCTTGTCATGGGAGGCAGCAAAGCGTTCAGGTTTATACTTATGCTGCTGCCTCTTAACTTTAACCTCTTTCTTATCAAAAATTTTAAAAAATTGATGGGGTATAAACCTAACGCCAGGGATAAAGTTCTAAAGTATAATGAAAAATCGAATGTTGATAAATAGGTGTTATGCGGTGAGATCTATTCAGAAATTTTCTGATAAAAAGGAAGTTGTTAAACAAAAATAAATTAAAGGTTTCTAATATAAAATTATGAGTAAACAATATTATTTTACATTGAAAGGATTCTGGGGCCGCGTACGTGATGAGTATAACTATTACACAAAGCGGCCATGGAATCTGCAGCAGGTTGGTGAGTTCTGGGATACCGTTGATGATTATGACGAGGTAAATGAGCAGCTATATACCTACTTCAGAAGATTTACCAACTCCTACGATCTTGCTCTTAAGCATCTGAAAAAAGATAAATATAACATGATTGATATTCAGGCAAGGAGCGGCAAGGGGAGCCTATTCTGGCATGAAAAAGGGAGAATTAAGAGTTCGGTCTGCGTCGATTTTTCTGATTACCTGATTTCCCTGGCAGACAGAAGATTAAAAAACAGCGGATTGAAATATAAGAATGTTAAAGTTCTTGATTTCCCTCTTCCTTTTAAAAATGGAGAGTTTGACCTGGTCTGCTCTTACGAAACGATTGAGCACATTTATGATTTCCGCACTTTCTTTGATGAGCTTGTGCGTATTATGAGCAGTGATGGTGTTCTGATTTTAACCTGCCCGAACCGCGCATGGGAATGGGTTCACTGGCTCACCGCGGCAATTAATATAAATCACAGTGAAGGCCCTCACCGCTTTTTGAAGAAAAGAGAGCTGATGGAATGCTTCAGAAAGAACAGGATGAAAATTCTGGAAGAGAACAGCACAATTATACTTCCTTTTAACAACAAGCTCTCAGTATCAATTGACAGGTTCCTGGAAAAATATCTTCCGCAGTTTATAAAAAGCATGATTGCTTTAAGAAGAACATTTATAATGGTCAAGGGGGATAGTTAACAGGCAGGTGAAAAAATTTTCTATTTATACTCTGGCCCTGCTTATGGTTTACATGCTGGCTTTTATATTACTGGAATCGCATGCTGCACAGAATTTTTCCGGATATGAAAAGCATGCCGGTCAGGATATCGATGCGCTTGTGGTTTTCTTCGGTGATTTTGATGACAATGGTAATATTTCAGAGGAGTCTGTCCGGAGGCTTACCTTCGCCGTTGATCTTTATAAAAAAGGGGCCGGGGAAAATATTATTTTTGTCGGAGGGTGGAGGCCGTTACAGAATCTTTACGGCTCAGCAATGATGGCGAAGAGGGCTGAAGAGATGGGAGTAAAACCTTCTGATATTTTTTATGACCTGAGATCAAGAGATACAATCAATAACTGGCTGGAAGCTGAAAAAATAATTAAAAAGCAGAATTTTAAAAAAGTTGTTCTGGTCTCTTCAGCTTTTCACCTGATGAGGATAGAGAAGATGATAGATATCGGAGATGACATCTCTGCTTCTTATGCTGCATATAAAGAGGATTGTGCTGATCCTTCAAAAAGCCTGCTGGATAGTTTTTCTGAATATAACTATAATGTGGCATCTATGCTGACATACCTTGTTTTTCCCGCTGGTTTATACCGTGCCACTATCGGGAAATTAAGGAATTGAAAATTAGACTTCTAAATTTATATTTTAAATGGGGCTAACCCCCATAAAAAGCCCCCGCGGGGGAGCCCCGATGATCGTGAGACGCAGTTTCATTTTAGGTTATAATAAATCATAAATATAGTGAGCGTTTAAATTGAAAAAAAAGATCAAATATCTGAATTTTATAGGTCTGCTGCTGCTGGCTGTGATCCTCTGGAAAATTGATTTTAACGAGGTAATGAAGTATTTAAAAAATGTAAACGGCTGGTATCTGCTCCTGGCTTACCCGTTCTTAATGCTGAATATATCGCTTAAATCTGTAAGATGGAATTTCTTAATGAGGAGCCAGGGGGTGCATATCCCTTTCTCAAAGACGTTCTATGTGTATCTCTGGGGTTATTATTTCGGCACGGTAACACCGGGTAGGATTGGTGAAATATCCAAGGCCATTTATTTTCAGGATAAATTCGAAAACCTGGGGAGAGGGTTTGTCTCTGTAGTTGTTGACAGGCTTTATGATATTGGTATACGGGTAGTACTTCTCTTTATTCTGTATCCTCTATACAGTAATCTTTTTGAGTTCAGATTTATCGGCTTTTTAATTATGCTTGTTGTGACAGGAGCCGGCGGATTAATTCTGATTAGAATGAAATCTATTCGTAATATTGTTTCCAGGTTGAGTGAGTTTGTCATTCCGAAAAAGTTTTATCCGGTGATCAAGAGTAACATTTCCGGCTTTATTAATGATATGGTTACTATGATTACAAGTGTAAAAGTTGTAAGTGCTACTGCTGTGATAACTTTAGTGAGTTATCTGTTTTATTTTATAATGGCTTACTCAATTCAGAAGAGCTTTAATATTGAAATGAATTTTACATATAATATTTTCTGTGTTGTTTTAACAAGTCTTGCGGCAGTAGTGCCAATTTCAATTTCCGGTCTTGGCGTCAGAGAAGCTGTAATGATTTATCTGTTCAGTAATATAGGCCTGGGTAGCGAGGCAGCAGTATTGTTTTCGTTATCATTTTTTGCGCTTAACCCTATACTGGCTATTCATGGCTGGATTGTTAACACTTTGATGATGTTCGGAAGCACCGCAGATAAAGAGAATAAAGTGGAAAAGATGTCTGATGTCCCTGACAAACCGGAATAATATCGATTTATGAAAGTCTTATAATTATCTTGACATATAGATAAGCGGTTATTCACTTTTAACCAGACCTAATCTTAAAAAACAGAGGAATCAATGAAAGCAGGATTAACACTCGTAGTCCCCGTATATAATGAAATAGGCGCCATTGAAAACAGCATAATCCATTTGAAAGAGATTAAAAAGAACTGTAAAGATTTCAATTTTGAAATAATAATTGTTAATGACGGTTCAACTGACGGCACCGAAACAATATTGAAAGGAATCACAAAAGATAAAGATTTAAAAGTAGTCCATCATCCGAAAAACCGCGGTTATGGCGCAGCATTAAAGACCGGAATAAAAGCATCGCAATATCCATATATAGCCATAACAGATGCGGACGCTACATATCCGGATGAACGCATACCTGAGTTTTTCCGTGATGTGGTGGAAAACGATCTTGATATGCTTGTTGGAGCAAGGACCGGTGAATCTGTTAAGATTCCTCTTATAAGAAAGCCTCCGAAGTGGGTAATAAACCAGCTGGCTAATTTTATGACAGGGACTAAAATTCCTGACCTGAATTCAGGTCTCAGAATTATGAAAAAAGAGGTTGTTGAGCGATTTATTCATTTTCTTCCGGATGGATTCTCTTTTACATCTACAATTACTATATCAATGCTGGCCAAGGGATATCAGGTAAAATATGTACCGATCAATTATCATCAGAGGAAAGGTAAATCAAAAATCAGGCCGTTTTATGATACGCTGAATTTTGTTAAACTTATTATACGAACTGTTATGTTTTTTGACCCTCTTAAGGTGTTTCTGCCCATCAGCCTGCCGTTACTTATTGGCGGTTTTATTTTTATAATTGTCCAGCTTGTTCTTTATAAGAATATTGATACTATCTCTGTTTTAATAACATTATCGGGACTTAACATACTCACAGTGGGTATGCTTGCGGAAATGATTGCAAACAAGAACTGATATTTATATTATTCTTTTTATGGCCGGGTAATGTTCACTACCCGGTTATATCAGTTATAATCTCAGCAACCTCAGCCATCCGCTAATATCAATCTTTAATGCTTTTTTCGGCTTCAAAAAATACTTGTAATCATCTATTATAAATAGTTTTTGACTATTTTAAACAGAATTAATCATTTTTTAATCATTTGTAATAACTTTTAATAATATCAGCAGGTAGTTTAGAGCGGAAATGATCGTCAGCAATACAGTTGAACATGAACTGAAATATATTATAAACAACACTCGTGCGAATGATATTACCGCATGGCTTTCCAGGTATTGTGAGCCTGATCCTGAATTTCCTCAGGGTATGATTTCAAGTATATATTATGATACCCTGAACTGGAAATATCTGGACCAGAAGTTCAACAGTTATTATCTTAAAACAAAAGTCCGCCTGAGATGGTATTCTGACCTTCAGTATAGTTATCACTATGATGCAGCATTTGTAGAGGTTAAATATAAGATAGGCTCAAGAAGGGATAAGGCAAGAGTTAATTCACCATATACAGGTGGCGAGATCGCGCGTATGCCTCTTGAGGATGGGTGTCTTATTAGAATACCCGCTCTCCTGAGCAGCAAAGGTGTGGTGGTTAAAGATAAGCTGTTACCGGCATTCCAGATTACTTACAAAAGGTTCAGGTATATTGATCCTTTTTCCGGTTCACGAATCTGTTTTGACTTTGATATTCATTCGCCAAGAACAAACAGGATTATGCTTCCCTACTTAAATTCTGTTATGCTGCAGACTGCGGTATTCGAAGTGAAAGGTGGAGAGAGCGAACTCCCTTCATCACTTTATCCGTTGACTGATATGGGATTAAGAAAGTCCGCATTTTCAAAATATAGCGCGTGCTATCAGAAGCTTACACGGCGTCATTATTGATATATTTTAAATTTTTCAGGTAAAGGTGTACTTATGGATTTATCTTATGAAAAAATAACTTCTATTTTACTTAAAGGCTTCGGAAGCCAGAAGATGGAGGATATCGGGTTCTTTCCATTTCTTCTTCTCCTGATGCTTTCTCTTGTTGCAGCAATGATTGTATCATATCTGTATCTTAAATTTTATAAGAACAGGGCAACAGGGAGCCAGATTCACAGGGCATTCCCGCTTCTTGGAGTTGCAATAACCGGGATATTTATATGTATCCAGTTTTCTCTTCCATTGTCTCTCGGTCTCCTTGGTGCGTTGTCAATTGTCAGGTTCAGGACACCGATCAAGGAACCTGAAGAGATCGGTTTTATCATGATTGTCGTCGCGACTTCTATCTGTTGTGCGACATTTAATATTCTTTTCCTGGGCATTATACTCCTGGTGACTTTTATCGGTCTTCTCATCCTTCAAAGCGGCCCCAGGTTTCTCAAGGGGAGGCTCAATGACGGTATGCTTATTCTAACGGTTCCTTCTGATGATTATAACGGTAAAGCAGGGGACATTTTCGGTTATCTTAAAAAGACTCTGCCGGCAGGTAAAATTGAAAGCATTACAGAAAATCAGGGTGACTCAGTGATTTCATACAGCTTCAGTACTATTGAGGATGAAATGATTCTTAAAATCAAACAGGAACTTTCAGCGATATCAAATGAGATAAGCTCAAGCTTTTTCTTTAACAGGATCGGCGATATCTGACAGTAATCAGATGAAAAAAAATCTGCTTCTAATTATTATCTTTATCGCAATAGCAATATGCGGATCTTTTCTTGAGAGTGCCGGCATATTTGATACGGCAATAAAGAGACTTCGCGACAGGGATCTCCCTTCACCTCTGCTTAACTTCGGGAGAAGGGGGCAGATTATGAAGGAGATGGGACTCAGGTATGTTGTCCCCCTTGATGAGCCTGTGAGGGATAATGGTGCAAGCCGGATAAGCCTTGATCTTTCCAAACTTGAGTCAAGAGATGAATGGATTGAGTCAGGCAATCTTACTCCGGATAAAATGGTTAGTACCACAATTCTTGATAAAGCTATAGTAGAATCAGGCCTTCCCATTATTTCCATGTACATTAATGAACATGACCTTTACGATAAATTTACAGGTATTTACGCTAATCCGCTTGAGAGAGGACGGAACTGGGAACGCCCATGCTTTATTTCATGTTTCAATGACGGGAAACTTCTGTTCGGGACAGGGGCCGGGGTAAGGATTCATGGAGGGACAAGCAGGCTTCATCCCCTGAAGAGTTTCAGACTATATTTCAGGTCTGTTTATGGACAGGAACAGTTTAAAAAAGGGGATCTGTTTAATGGGGCGGGGGATCCCGTAAGGCGTATTGTTGTGCGGAAGGCTGATGCATCTTTCGGTTTTATTAACTCAATGGCTTATGATATAGCGAGAAAAATCGGGTGCTATGCTCCAATGACTGAGCAGGTGAAGCTTTATCTCAACGGAAAACCGCATGGGCATGGTAATTTTGAGATAATCGAACATCTTAGCCGTGATTATCTCGAAAACCATTTCGGGCATAAAGATTTTGTGTATTATAAAATAAAAGGGAGAAAGAACAGACCTCCGGAATATCAGCAGCTATATGAATGGGCAAAGGACTCCAGCCAGCCTGTTATCTTTGACAATGTGTTATCTGTGATTGACATGGAAAATTTTATCAATTACTGGATTGCTAATATTTTCTGTGCAAACAGTGATCCATATCAGGGTATAGCATTACTGGACAGGAAAAAGAAGGGTACAAAATGGTTCTGGCTGATGTGGGATATGGACCATAGTTTTGTCAATTATTATGAGCCGGATAAAAAAAATCTCTGGGAACAGGAAAGACCGCTCAATCTTGTTTTTTCCGATACGAAGAGGGAAACAGACCCTCGGTATTTTATTTTCAGAAAGCTTATATTTAATGATGAGAAATTCAGAAGCCTTTTTAAGAAACGGCTTGAGGAAAAATTTAACTATTTTCTTACCCGGGATTATCTTATGTCTGTTGTCGATAAAAACAGCAGGGTTTGCGGCAGTTTGGGAATGAATATGGATAAGATAGATCCTCTTTTATATGAATATATGAACAATCGTCCGGAATATGTAATGAATATGATGAACAGGTTTTTTAAACTGGGTGATGTGAAAAGGGTTAATTTTATAATACCATCCGGAAGAACAATCCGGATTGATGGTTTTGAGATAAAAAAGAGCTTTATCGGATTATATTTTCAGGGGAGCTCGTTATCCCTGTCAGGGGAAAATAGCGCTGTCAGGGGATGGATTATTAATGGCAGAAAATTTTATGGAAACAGGTTACCTCTGCCAATTAATGAGAATACTCAGGTTAGCCCTTTATACTGATTTGTAAATCAGCTTATTTTTTTTTAATTAACTTCTAAAAATGGTGGTATTTGATAGGCCGGTTATTTATAGTTTTTTTACCGGAATAATTTTTTAATATTGTGATCGAGCTATGAACTTTAAAAATCTCTTACTGACAGCACTCCGTGCTCTGACAAAAAATAAACTGAGGTCCTCTCTTACAAGTATTGGTATCATTATAGGTATCTCATCGGTTATTGTTATGGTGGGGATGGGGGAGAGTGCAAAAATTGAGGTGCGCGGTAAAGTTTTTACATATGGGGCTAATGCTCTTAGTGTGTCTACTTCAAGATTGAGAAAATATATGAACCAGGGAGATCTGGTTGAGCTGAAAAATACATTCTATCAGATCGAACTTATCAGCCCTTATCTTAAAGATAAAAATGTAATTATAAGATATAGAAATATGAAGATGACAACAGATATTGAAGGGGTTGGCAGCAGTTATTTTGAAATTAAAGGGAAAAAATGTAAAACAGGCAGACTCTTTCAGGAAGAGGATATTTTCGGAACTTCAAAAGTTGCTGTTATTGGTTCAAAGGTGCAGCAGGAACTGTTCAAAAGGAAAGACCCTATTGGAGAACAGATACTGGTGGGGGATGTGCCTCTTACTATTATCGGAGTACTTGAATATTCAGGTGAATCTTTTGGCGGGAGAGACTTCGACAGTATTGTACTGATGCCTTATACAACATTTAATACCCGCCTGTTAAACAGACGTGTCTTTGAAGAGATTTATATTAAAGCTATTGATGAAAACTCGGTACATGAAGTCGGGGATAATGTCAGAAAATATTTAAGGGCAAAGTTTAATATACTCGACGGACAGCCGGATAACATCAAAGTTTATACAAGTGATGATAAGCTTAAAATGGCTAATGATATATCAAATGCACTTGCTATTCTTCTTGCCGGAATAGCATCTATCTCACTCTTTGTCGGAGGAGTGGGCATTATGAATATAATGCTTGTTTCCGTAACGGAGAGGACAAGGGAGATTGGTATAAGAATGGCCATCGGTGCTAAGAAAAAAGATATAATGCTGCAGTTCCTAATAGAATCTGTTTCTTTAAGCATGGTTGGCGGAATTATTGGTATTCTTCTGGGATTAGGCGTATATGGAATTATAGTATATTTTGTTAAGTGGCCCTTTATTTTTACTCCGTCAGCAGTATTTTTAGCCGTTTTTTTTGCCACGGCAGTAGGTATATTTTTCGGTTACTACCCCGCAAAAAAAGCATCTGAACTTAAGCCTATTGAGGCCTTAAAATATGAATAAAAAAGAACTGGTATCATTAAAATTCTGGTCTTTTATTGTCAGAGGGGAGAGATGGAAGTCCCTCCTTTTTGTTTTTTTTGGTGCTTTCATTTTAAGAATTCATACTCTTTTTATCGATTTTATCCATGTTGACGTTGTAACTTCATATATACTTGTAAAGAGAGATCTGGCAGGTCTGGATTTTGAACCGAATAAAGGATGGCTTAATCATTATCTTTTAAAGTGGAGTATCTGGCTTTTCGGGGATTCAGTGACTTCATTCCATCTAACAGGTATTATTTTTATTCTTCTTACAATGGTTTTAATTATACTCCTCGGTAAAAAAGTATACAATGCAGGTGCAGGAATTCTTGCTGCGATGCTTTACGGCTTTATAATATCATCTTATAATACAGAATTTACAGCAACAAATGGCGAGGTTTTGTATAACCTTTTTTATATGGGGACATTTTATTTCTCATACCTGTTTTTTATTGACAGGAAGTACTGGGCTCTTCCGGCAGCACTCTTTTCAGTTTATCTCGGATACGGAATTAAAGTACAGGGGGCATTTTCTCTCCCCGCAGTTTTTGCATATTTAATATTCGTGTTTCCGGTTTTCAGAAGCTGGTTCAGGATTAAGGCTTCCCGGTTTTATTTAATCATGATCCCGACACTTGCCGGAGTTTTCGTTTTAATTCTGATTGACTGGAATTATTTTCATTTCGTTTTCGACGGCGCATTAAGAAACAGGATTGAGCCTCTGGTAATGTATGTTTCAAACAGAGGTTTTAATCCATTTATGGTCCTTGGAAAGCTTCTGCTGCGCTCCGTGCATTTTCTTCTTTATCATAGTGTTATCTGGGTACCGGGTGTTCTTGCCGTTGTTTATTATTTCAGAAGGAACGACAGAAAAGAAAGTGAGGGATTTATAATTGCAGTAACACTTGCTCTCTTCGCATCGATATTTCTCGGAGGTGCCAGACTTTCAGTGCACTATTTTATTATACTCCTGCCTACACTGTCGATACTGGCTGCGGGTTATATCAGTGAGCGGATGGATAAGCCGGTATTTGCAAAGAGAGCTTTCTTTGCTTTTGTGATTCCTGTAATCTTTTTCTTCTCATGGAATATGAAGGATGCCTATATAAGGCATTTTGCTCCTGAACTGAAGCAGCAGGAGGGGAATTTTGCTTATTATTTCAGGATGATCGCACTTGCTTCCCATGGCGAGTATTTACTCCCTCATAAAAGTATTGTTCCTGTTATAAATTATCTGCAAAATAATACACCTCCTGATTCAAAAATTATGTCGTGGCCCATGGGGACCGAGATTGTTTATTATTCCGGAAGATACTCAGCAGGTGATTCATACTGGTATAATGAAGGTGCTTTGTATGCAATAGTACAGAGAGAGAAAGGGAATAATAAGATTTATGAAGACTATCAGAAGGGATTTGTGAAGCATATAAAAGGACTTAATCCGGATTGCTTTATTGATGTCGGGGCAACATCAATGATAAGAAAAGTTTTAGTTTACAGAAAAAAAACTGATCCTCCATATTATTTTGACTGGAATACAGCACCTGTTGTGCGGTTTGGCAGTTTTGCAACTCTTGATGATTTCCCGGATATAATAAATTATCTCAACAGTAATTATGACTTCGCCGGCAATTTTGGTGAAGGAAGGATCTGGGTGAGGAAAAAGTGAACAGATTTGCTAAGTATATCCTCTGGATCGCGGGACTGATTTTTGTTTTAAGAATTCCGGTTCTTTATCAGCATATAATTGATATTGACGAAACGGCATTCAGCGAATTCGCCTCGATAATGCTTAATGGCGGCCTCCCTTATATCGATGCTGTTGATAACAAGCCCCCTATGACCTATTATTTTTTTTATCTTGTTTATGCTTTAACTGGTATTAAAAGTCTTATCACTGTTCATTTCTTCACGACAATCTGGGTTATTATTACCGGTATATGCATATATCTTTTCGGTAACAGACTGAAAGATGACAAAACAGGTTTAGTTGCATCATTATTATTTGTATTCATGATGCATACTTATGAGCCTAAATACATATCATCAAATGGTGAGACTCTCATTAATCTTTTTCTCGTTTTATCATCATATATTTTTCTTTTTATTAATACGGCGTGGGCCCGTAAAATTCTTCTTCATATTTTATCAGGAGTATTGCTTGGCCTTGCTATTATGACAAACTACAAGGCTGGTATACTTGCTTTTGTTTTTATAATTCAGTCATTAATCATCGGGCCTTTTTTATCGCATAACAGGCAAATCCGTTTCATGGAAGGTCTTGTTAAACTTTTTATTACCGGTTTTTCTTCATTTATACCTGTAGTATTATTTGCATTTTTTTTTCATGTAAAGGGTAATTTGAATGAAGCTGTCTTCTGGGGATTTTTATATAACTTCGGTTATATTGAATCAGGAAAAGGGGCATTCTCCTCATTAAAAATTGTCGGAAGAACCGGATATTTTATTCTGCTCACATTACCTGCATGGATTGCCGCATTGAAATACATTTCTGCAAATTTGAAAAAATTTAAATTGTCCGGCAGAGCAGAATCTGTTGATGCGGAATATTCTCATTTTGCTTTTCTTACCCTCTGGCTTGGTTTTTCTATTTATGGTGCAGCTATTGGAGGGCGTGGTTATGGACATTATTTTATACAGATTGTTCCCCCCCTTGCTCTTATCTCTGCTGCCGGTTATACTTTTGTTAAGCAATATAAAAAAACTTTCTGGTTATGGCTGCTATTACCAGCGGTAATATTTACTGCTTCACGAATTGATATAATAAAAACATATGAAATTTTGAACTACCCTAATTATAAATCTGAAATAAGTTTCAGAAAGGCAGGTGAATACATAAAGAGCGTGTCTGCTCCTGATGACAGAATCTATGCATGGGGATGGGCTACTCCCGTTTACTATTTCGCGGACAGGAGAAGTGCATCGCGTTTTATTATATCTGATTTTGTATCAGGCAGAGTTTTCGGTACAGCAAATACTTCCGGTGCGGTAAGGAATGAACTTACAGAAAAATTTCTCCCTGTTCTTATTGAGGATCTTAAAAAGAACAAACCCCGGTATTTCGTCGATACTTCACCTTCCGGTTTTTTCGGGTATGACAGGTTCCCGCTCAAATTTTTTCCTGAATTGAATTCATTTATAAATAATTATTATGACAGGGAAACTGAAATCGATGGACTGGTTGTGTACAGGAGAAGGGATATTTAATCATTTTTCTGCCATCTGAAAAGTGCAGAACCTGCAGAGAGAAAGATTACTGACATTATGAAAAGTACAAAAATCTGGCTTCTGATTTCATAAAGGGTTGCGCCGTCATTCATAACCTGCCGTATGCCGGACGTTATATGCGTAAGCGGAAGAAGTTTGGAAAATTTAATAACCCATGGCCTTGCCCCCTCCATTGAAAACCATACTTCCGACAGCAGCATCATGGGCCATGAGAGGAGGTTGAGTATACCTCCGGCAAATTCCTCGCTGCTGCTCCTTGAAGCTATTATAAGCGCCAGTGATACCATACTGAAGCTTCCCAGCATAAATATAATCAGCAGTGAAATGTATGAGCCCCTGTTTTCAAAACCGTAGATTAATATACATGCGGTATAAACAGTTCCGGTGGTGAGAAGGATTACAAACATACGTGAAAGAATCTGGGCTGTGAGAAACTCAAATGGAGTAAGCGGTGTGACGCTGAATCTTTTGAGTACGCCGTTTTTTCTATCCCTTACAACTGAGTAGCCCACACCAAAAAGAGCGCTGAACATCATATTCATTGCAAGGACACCGGGAAACAGCCATTCAATATAGGGAATCTCGCGTCCATTTACAGATTCCGGAATAAAACCTGTTTTAATCTCTTCTGATGATGATATTAGAAGTTTTTCTGTCATAAAACTTTTCGGGGATGTTGAACTTTTCCAGTATTTTCCCTCTGCCGGATCAATAAGAAGGTCGATCCTGTGGTGAAGAAGTCTGCTAATACCGGATTCCTGTGATTCAAATTCAATAAATTCAATAAATTTTGATTTTCTGAATTCCTGATATTGCACGGAAATTTCTTTTCTGATATCCCCGGAATTTATTACTCCCACCTTATATTCCTTTCTGCTGTCCTGGCTGAATATCAGGCTGAAGCCCACAATAACAAAAAAGGGGAAAAGGATATTCCACCCGAACCCAGATTTGTCGCGGTAAAACTCCCTGTTGCGATTTATAAAAATGATCAGTATTCGTTTTAACATCTGTTATGCTCTCAGTGTGTGACCTGTCAGTTTAAGAAACACATCCTCAAGATTGGGTGTGCGGATAGTCATACCGGCAAGATCTGCTCCTGAAGCTGCAAGTTTCTGCACGCATTGGTTCAAAGAATCGGTGCGGAATTCAATTCCATTTTCCACAATAAAGTACTGGCATGCAAGTGTATTAAGATATTTTTCCGGGTTTTCAGTCCGTATGAAAATTGTTGCCCCCTGCCCGTGTTTTAAAAGAAGGGAATACGGTGTGTCTATATCAATAATTTTTCCGTAATCCATGATTGCTATTTTATCGCAAAGTCTCTCCGCCTCTTCCATATAGTGGGTTGTGAGTATTATCGTTTTACCGGAGTTTTTTATACCTGTAACAATTTCCCATAAGTGTCTGCGTGCCTGCGGATCGAGGCCTGTGGTGGGCTCATCAAGTATAATAAGTTCAGGATTATTTGTAAGTGCAATTGCAAGGAGGAGGCGCTGTTTCTGGCCTCCTGATATCTTCCTGTTGTCTCTGTGAAGAATTTCCTCCAGTCTGCATACTTCAATAATCCAGTCGATATCGGATTTGCCGGGATAGAGGCCTCGGAAAGTTTTCAGTGTTTCAAAAACAGTCAGGTATTCAGGAAGCCTGGTACTCTGAAACTGTATACCGGCCTCAGCCTTGAAGCGTTTCCCCCTGTTGTTACCTTTATATAGAATTGTTCCTGAGTCTTCTTTAAGTATTCCTTCAATGATTTCAATAGTAGTAGTCTTCCCTGCGCCGTTAGGCCCGAGAAGACCGAAACATATACCGGGTTCAATTGAGAAGCTTATTCCGTCTACAGCCTTTACACCCGGGAAAGTCTTCCGCAGATCGCGGACTTCAAGTACCGGTTCCATCACTTTATTTTATTTATAATCCAGAGAAGAAGTACTGCTCCGAAAAGAGCTGCAATAATTTGAGCAATTATTCCATGTATACTGAAACCAATAATCCTCAGGAGAAAGCCTCCTATGAAAGATCCCGCTATACCTACAATCAGGTTCCCTAAAAGGCCAAAACCGCGGCCCTTCCAGATAATTCCCGCAAGATATCCTGCGATCAGGCCTACAATAATTGTTACTACTATTCCCATAAATCCTCCATTTAATAATTAAAGATTCTGTTTCCGGTACTGGCTTGGTGAAACACCTTCAATCTTTGAAAATACAGTGCAGAATGTTGTGTTTGAATTGAATCCTACTGCTATGCCCACTGAAAGAATTGAACGTTTCGGTTCTTCTATAAGCATTTTTTTTGCTTCATCAATACGGTATTCATTCACAAATGTATTGAAGTTTTTCTTAATCCTTTCATTAAGGATTTCTGAAAGCTGGTGAGGACTTATCCCTAACTCTCCGGAGAGATCACGAAGAGAGAGCTCCTCATCCGCGAATACTTTTTCATCCCGCATAAGCTCTGTAAGGCGATTAAATATTACATTAACATCAAGTCCGGTAATTCTTGATTTTTCGTAATGGGCTTTACGGGTTTCGCTCCGTAGAAGCCTGTGGTAATCGTGATGACGCTGCGTGATCAGGTAAACGTATATAGTGGCGGCGTTGGCGATGAGTATAGATAGCTGTACGAGCCTGATAGAGTTAATGTAGCCGATAAAGCATATCAGGTTTGAAACGGCAATGGAAAGAGCGGATATATAACCCATTCTGGCAGGTTTGGAAATCCTGTTATTGCTGTCTCTTCGCCAGACCGGCAGCATTTTAATTAGTACCGGGCTCATCAGGGCAACCATATAGAGGTTCGGTATTATTGCTGTTATATATAAGGTTTTGATATATACCGGGAGAGTTTTAAATTTGTCACCTGTAACAGGAAGAGCCAATGAATAATCTGAAAGCTTGTCAATCCCTGATACCGGTAAAAACAGCAGAAGTAAAAAAGATGCTGCTGCAGGTACAAGAAAAATCCCGTGATATTTATTGAGAGCAAACTGACTTGATAACACCCACCTGTACCTGAAAACAATAATCGGCGGGGTGAGATAAACAAGCGGTGTTATAAACATTGTGAATTGAAAAGCATATCTCCATCCGGTAAGAATAGTCGTGCTTAAAAAACATATCTGGAACATCCATAATGCCATCGAAAAAAAAGATAGAGCGAATAGGTAGTCTATGAATCCCTTTTTTGACTGCATCATCTGGCCTGCTGAGATAATTACAGCAAACGAAGGGCCGAAAAACATGATAAAATAGAGTATCTTTTCTGGCATAAATTATAACCGGTATTTAAATTTAATTATCTCAAACAGAATGTCAAATAAATTTAATGTTCATGAATACGGGAGTGAAATATCATTAAAACAGGTAATTGAATCTTTCAGAATTATAATTTCTGAAATCTTTCCGTTTTATAAATTATAATTCAGTGAGACAACAGAATTATAAGATGGTAAAACCATATAGACGGTTTTTTAAATATACGTGATTTGTGAAAAAAATCACAATTATTATGTCCGGGAGGATTGAGAATCATGAATAGTAGTATAGATTATGAAAAGGAGTTCCAGGATTTTCTGGCAAAAGATGATCATCTTGGCAAGATGGTTCACAAGAGAGCGGAGAAATTCGGCAATACGAAAGTAGCTGTAAGGCATAAGGCTTTCGGCCAGTGGGAGGAGTTTACCTGGGGGAGGTTTGTTGAAATTATTGACAACTGTGCCATGGGGCTTCTTGAATACGGGGTTAAGGAACGTGAATTTGTAGGTATATTTTCGAATAACAGGGTGGAGTGGGCTGTGGCTGATTATGCCTGTTTTTCGATAAAGGGATGTTCTGTTCCAATTTATCAGTCTAACTCCGCTGAAGAATTAAAATATATTGTTAATGACTGTACAATACGGATCCTTTTTGTTGAAAAGCAGGAACACTATGATAAGGCAATGAAGATTCTCCCTGAAACTTCAGTTGAAAAAGTTATTATCATAGATCACAGGATTAACTATGATAAAAACAACAGCAAGGTTATTCTTTATAAAGATTTTATTGAGATGGGGAGTAGAAGCGGAAGGAGAGATGAAGTTTACAAACTCCTTGATTCCGGGAAGACAGATGATCTCTCCACTCTTATCTATACATCAGGAACAACAGGCGAGCCGAAGGGCGTTATGCTTACACATAAGAACTGGCTTGCTATGCTTTTTGCAACGGGATATTATATCCCTATCATAGAATCTGATGTGAATCTTGCATTTCTCCCTCTGGCTCATGTGTTTGAAAGAGCATGGAGCTATTTTATCCTCTGCTGTAACGCACGCGTTGACTACTGTCACGAAGCCAAGCCTGAAGTTCTTATGCAGTTTCTGCAGGAGTCCAGGCCTCACTATATGTGCAGTGTGCCGCGACTTTGGGAGAAGGTTTACGCAAAAGTAATGGACGGAGTAAGCCAGATGCCTCCTAAAAAGCAGAAGATATTCAACTGGGCTCTCGAAATCGGGAAGCAGGTTGCGTATATGAAAAAGGATCAGAAGCCGGTTCCATTCGGTCTTAAGTTTAAACATAAAGTTGCTGATAAACTTATACTTCATAAAGTCAGGGATCTTTTCGGCGGGCGAAACAAGGTTTACAACTGCGGAGGTTCTGCATTCTCAGGTGAAATTTCAGAGTTTTTCTTTAAGTGCGGAGTTCTCCTGCTGCAGGGGTATGGTATGACAGAGTGCTTTGTTATAACAGTTTCCAATCCCACAAGGAATAAGTTCGGTACTTGCGGTCCCGTAGTTCCGCTTATGAAAGTAAGGATATCTGAAGAGGGCGAAATCCAGGCCACAAGCCCGAGTCAGACACAGGGGTACTGGAACAAACCTGAACTTACAAAGAATCTCTTCACTGAAGACGGCTGGGTAAGGACCGGTGATATAGGTCACATCGATGAAGAAGGCTACCTTGTAATCACAGACAGGCTCAAGGATATGTTTAAAACTTCAGGGGGCAAATATGTGGCTCCACAGCAGATTGAAACTTTACTTAAAGAGGATATATTTTTTGAACAGGCTGCAGCGATCGGTGACGGGAAGAATTTTGTTTCAGCACTTATAGTTCCCTCTTTTGAACAGCTTGAACTTTACTGCCAGAAACAGGGTATAAAGTATTCATCAAGAGAGGAACTTGTGAATAATCCTGAAATTCTTAAGCTCTACAGGGAGAGAATTGACGCAAGGACTGAGGTTTTAGGCCAGGTTGAGAAAGTGAAGAGGTTTACGCTTCTGCCGGAGGAGTTTTCTCAGGAGAATGGAGAGCTCACTCCCACTTTTAAAATAAAAAGAAAAGTTATTTCAGAAAGATATAAGGATGTTATAAACTCCATGTATAAAGATTAGTGCTCATCTTAAACCGGTGATCAGATTTTTTTCAGCGCTGCCCTCCCGGGCAGCCTTTTTTTACCCGGCTATGAAAATTTTATAAACTGCACTATCGTGATTTCCACACGCTTTTCATTCTCACCAGATCTTTTGTGCCGGTAATGTTTGTGATTGCATGATGGAATACTCCGCCTTCTGGACCTTTGGCTGCTTTTGAAATTACTGTGTCTCCGAAATTTGCCTCAGCCCTGAAGTTTATATCGATTTCATGAAGAGTGTGGTTTTTCAGAAAATCGAAGGGTAATGCTTCGGCGCACCATTGAATGTATTTGACATTATTAACATGCCGGTAGAGATCGCAGTCGAAGTATCTCACAGTGTGGGACATCTCATGTTCCGCTTTTTCCACCTCCGTGAGTTTTTCAAAGTTATGCGGAAGTGCGGGTTCCCTGTCAAGTGTCTGCACCCTGTTTGCATCCAGGTCCAGTGTCACACCAGTCCGTTCTTTCATACTGAATGAAACAGCGGAGTTTATACCTCTCCCGATTGTTTTACCGGAACTGTCTGACAGTTCGAAATTTCTTATAACATATTTATCCTTTATAGGCGATAACCATGATTCAATTTTTATTTTTTCATGCCAGTCCGGAAGACGATCAAGCTTTACATGCAGACGTGTGAGAACGAAAATAATATCAGAATTATTGATGCCGGCATCTTTAGTTATAAGCATGCCGTGGGTGATCCCGATATCCTGCAGAAAGTTGCAGATGAGCATCATTGTTGATGAGACATTCATATCCAGATCGTATACATTTACTGTGTATTCTTTTTCTGTTAGCGAGATATTATTTATTACATTCATGGATTTAATCCTTATGAAAATTAAACTGCAGGTATGGTTTTGTAATGATTATTAAATTGCAAGTATTATTTGGATAGCCATGCAGGACATCGTCTGAAGTTATTTTTGAAATGCGATGCATATAAAGGTAAGATTTAATTCTCTCCCCCGATTTTCCTGGGGGAGATGTACGACAGTGGAGGGGGGGAATTAAACTTTCTCCACCCTGCACGGTATATACCTGTGGAGCGGAGTTCCTGCAAACCTGTCTCTGTGAGTATTCTTCGCGAGCCTGTTTGCGTTAGCACCGTAAGTCTTGCCCTGATATTCAAGACCGAAACCATGCGGAATCATAACATAACGCCTGCATGTCTGCTCAGTAATTTCAAGCTCAATAACCTCTGAGCCTGCTTCTGTTGTAACCTTCACCATGTCCCCGTCTTTAAGGCCGAGCTTTTCAGCATCAGCGGGATTCATAATGCAGGTACATGCGCGTTTTCCCTCATTCCACACCGGGTTTCTCATGTTCGTGTTGGCGTTATACGGTATGTGCCGCCCTGATGAAAGTATAAATGGAAACTTCGCATCATGTTCAAGAGCTTTCCTCTCAGTTTCAGAGTCAAGTTCAGAGAGCCATTCTTTCATCTCCGGAATATATATATTAACTTTTTTATCTTCGGTACTGAGGTCGGAGAAGTTGTCTTCAGGATCTGATTTTCCTATCCACAGGCCTTCAGGATGGTCAAGGATTGCTTTGAAAACCTCTTCACCAAGGAGCGGCCCCTTGCTGAATCCTGCGCGTACTGCTGCTTTCTTGAAACTGCCGGGCGCGACCATAAGCATCGCCCATAGGTTGGCAAGGTTACCGGAACCCAACTCTTTGCCGAGAGTTTTAGCTACTATAAACGGCATTGATTTAAGAGCTGAAGGATTTTCTTTTCCGAAATTCATCAGTTCCATCCCGAATTTAAGCCGGTTTTCCTTAGCTGCGGTATAAAGAGCTTCAGGTATCTCGGGTATGAATCCCATCTTATCCGCTATTCGCATATGAATTTCACCGAGTTCAATCTGCTCACCTTCAGCTTCAATTACAGGCTGCCGCATCTGGAAGTATATGTCAGGCCATGTCCATGGGAAGAATGTACCGTCCCATGATTCATAACCTGTTCTGGCCGGGAGCACGTAATGTGCGAGTTTTGCTGTTTCTGTCATTGCAATTTCGCATACAACGAGAAGTTCCAGCTTTGAAAAAGCTTCCTCGTAAGCTGTGGTATCCGCAAATGAACGGAGAGGATTGCTCTGACAGCACATAACAGCGCGCAGCCTGTCAGGCCTGCTGCTCATTATCTCCTCGGGCATTACATTAGGAGGGAAGAGTCCGCAGATAGCCGGGAAACCGGTTTCAACTGTCCTCCATGTCTTTTCATCGCGTTCATCGCTGTGCCCTGTGAGAGGCATAAGCACTCCGGGAATAACATTCCCTCCCGGTACACAGAAATTTCCTGTAATAGTAAAAAGTATTATTTCCAGGTAAGATGTGAGCGTGCTGTGCCTGTTCATATAAACACCAAGGTCGGGGTGATACGCAGCTTTCCTGATTTTGAGCTGACGGCAGACTTCTTTCACCTGTTCATAATCAAGGCCGCAGAACTCAACTGCCGATTTAGCGTCAAAACCTGTGAACCAGTTTTTTATCTCATTATATCCGCTGACATGATTCTTAATATACTCCTCATCCACCCAGCCTTCATTGATTACAATTGCGATCATCGCTTTTGTGAGCAGAGCATCTGTTCCCGGTTTAATTGCAAGGTGTATGTCGGCAATGGCCGCAGTTTCTGACTTGCGCGGATCAATAATAACAAGGAGCCTGTCAGGATCTTTCGCGAACTCTCGCAGTACAATGGGAGCACGGGGTATCTGGTGGCTTACCATTCCGTTCCAGCCGATTCCAACAAGCATATCACAGTTGTGCTCGTCCGGTATGGCGAATTTATACTGTTTTCCTGTTGCCCTTCCGCTTGCCCAGAACTGCCCTGTGAGTTCCTGGGCAATTGCATTATAATAATATTTTGATCCTAAGGCTTTCATCAGAGTCACACCGGACGCCGCTTCAAAGTGGCACCCCTGTCCCCCGCCACCCATGTATGCGTAAGAGCGGGGACCGTTCTTTTCTATTATATCTTTCAGTTTGGCGGATATCTCATCAATTGCCTGCTCCCATGAAATACGCTCAAATCCATTATCTGTGCGCTTAAGAGGATACTTCAGCCGGTCTTCGTGGTGCTGGTGATGCATGATATTCAGTCCTTTGCGGCACGCATAACCAAGGCTTCGGGGATTGTCCCTGTCTCCGCGGACTTTTATTATCCGGTTATTTTCGACCTCAACTTCAAGGCCGCAGTTTTGAGCACATAGTACGCAACCTGTCTTTTTCCATTCACCCATAAGATCCTCCTCTAAAGTCTTTTATCTTTTTTTAATTTTACCCGAAAAGTGTGCATCCAGTTCTTTAAGCCAGTTCAGTCTTGTTTCCTGGTTCATTATACAGTATTTTAAAACCAGAAGATTCAGGGGATCCATCTTCCGTTCTGACATATCTTTGTACGCTTTATTAAAATCTTCAAGCGTTGATTCAGCCTCTTTAATCTGGTCTTGTATTTTTTCTAAAGCTCTGTTTCTCTCCAGTAATTTAAAATACATTGATTTATTGAGAAATTCATCTTTCCGTATCATCTCGTACCTGAAGGCTCTCTCTTCGCCTTCATTTCCGGTGACCCAGGATAGAAATTCCTCGCGTCCTTTATCTGTAATATGATAATTGTGACGGTTAGGCCCTGAATCCCTGTATTCGATCTGTTTTTCCACAAGGCCTTCATCTGTCATCTTTTTTAGGAGAGGGTAGAGCTGCCCGTCATTTATTCCGAACTCTTCAAGAACTTTTGTCAAAAAGTCCGAGCGGAGGGAATAACCGTGTGCAGGCCCTCTCATCAATGCCCCGAGAATCATGTGTTT
>ERZ795057.513-NODE-513-length-40591-cov-10.358940_pt1 | contig 40591 bp, 36 predicted proteins | sample MGYA00375141_ERZ795057 | MGnify/ENA primary metagenome ERZ795057 (study PRJEB30186, sample SAMN05720163) | activated sludge metagenome | isolation source: Anaerobic digester | place: Hong Kong | collected 2015-01-26 ...
TTTCTTTCGCAATCTGGAATAATTATAAGGGATTAAGAAAACCTTCTTGATTTTGAAAATTTTCGTAAGCGTATAAAAAAACCGGTTTCCCTATGAAAACCGGTTTTTAAAGTTTGTGTTGATAAGGTCGGAATGATTATTCTGCTTCTTCTGTATCGGATGATTCACCTAACGCATAACGCGCAAACCGTCTGACAATGATATTTTCACCTAAAGCGGCTATATTCTGATTGATTAAATCTTGAACCTTGATGGATTCATCCCGAATGTAAATTTGATTTAATAGGACAACTTCGTCTTTATATTTTTTCAAGTAACCTTCCACAATCTTCGGAATAATCGCTTCACTTTTTCCTTCTTCACGGGCTTTAGCTTCGGCTATTTTTGCTTCATTATCCAAAACACTTTGCGGGATATCCTCCTCACTGATATAAAGCGGAGAAGATGCGGCAATCTGTAAGGCTAATTCATGAGCCAAGTAACGAAACGATTCCGAACGGCCGACAAAATCAGTCTCACAATTTAACTCCAACATGACACCGACTCGACCGCCACCGTGAGTATAAACTTCAATGACACCTTCTGAAGCGGCTCGACTGGATCGTTTTAAAGCCGTTGCAAGCCCTTTTTCTCGTAAGGATTCCATCGCTGCTTTCAGATCGCCGTTTGCGTTTTCCAGTGCTTTTCGACATTCAAGGATGCCCGCACCGGTACTTTCACGTAATTGTTTAATAAGATCTGTACTGACTGTACCCATTTAATTATTCCTCTTCTTCGCTTTCATCATATTCGCCGCCATTCGAGTCTTCGCCGGCATCCTGTTTAGCGGCTTTCATGTTGCCTAATTTTGCCAATGTCGATGCTCCGAATAAATCTTCATCTTCCATGTCTCCGGTATCGTTATACAAGTGTTTGACATTATTGGACTTGGAATCATCTGAGAAGGATCCTTCATCGAAATTACCTTCACCGCGTAATGCTTTTCCTTCAATCACCGCGTCGGCGATTTTGCTGACAATCAACTTGATTGCCCGAATGGCATCATCATTGGAGGGGATGACATAGTCAACATTCGTCGGATCGCAATTGGTATCGACCATTGCGATGACGGGAATATTCTTAAGATTGGCTTCATGAATTGCTGTTGCCTCACGCATCACATCAATGACGAAAAGCAACCCCGGTAAGGTTTTCATGTTTCGTAAACCGCTGAGTCGAAGTTCCAAACGAGCAATTTCACGCTCGATCATCAAGCCTTCTTTTTTAGTGAGCTTGTTAATCTCCCCGGTTTCTTTCATTTTTTCCAGCTTTTCAAGCTCATTGATACGCTGGTAAATTGTTGTCCAGTTGGTTAATGTGCCGCCCAGCCATCGTTCGGTTACATAAGGCATTCCGCAACGAATCGCTTCATCCCGGATGGTCTCCTGTGCCTGACGTTTTGTCCCGACAAAAAGGATCTCTTTTCCGGATTGTACGGTGTCCCGTACCAATGGATAAACCGTGTTGATACTTTTTGCGGTCTGCTGTAAATCAATAATATGGATCCCGTTTCGCTCGGTAAAAATATAAGGCCGCATGGCGGGATGCCATTTGTTTGTTCGATGTCCAAAATGGACACCACTTTCCAATAATGCTTTCATGGAAATAACACTGGTCATAATAAAAACTCCTTTTGCGTTTTAGCCTCTGCTTTCGTCAATTTCTTTTTAGTCACAACCTTAGCGGGTTGCACGCAGCAAAAAGATCAGAAAGCATGTGTTTTATATTGCCGCATGATTTTATCATGGAATCTAAATTAAATAAAACAAAACTGATGGAAAAATGCTTTTTCCATAGACTTAGAGATCATATAAATCGATTTTTCCATCAGTAGTCGGAGCTTTTTATTCCCTATGATTGTAAAATCCGGTTGATTTTGAAAAGATCTTCTGACCCTATTATTGCAAAAAATGTCATTAGAATCCGGACATATCAGACTAAGTATATGGCAACTTCAATATTCCTCAAATTGAAATTTCTCCCATTCGATGTTTTTACAAAGGATATGCGATCTGATCCGGCTTTTGGGATCTGGAAATTTTATATAATCCAACTTTAATTTTTTTTAGGCTACAATTTTGTTTATAATTTGAAACGAGAGAAGCATTTTAAGGATAAAATCAATTGAATGCCGGTGAGACGGAAGGAAAAAAGACATGTTGATCAGATTTGCATACTTAATGGCTCCGAGGAATTATCTGGATCCGGGAACGGGGAGCATGCTATTGCAAGCGATTATTGCAGGGATAGCGGTAGCGGGTGGATTTTTATTTGCGTTGAAGGATAAAATCAGAAGGAAACTCAATAAACAGGAAAAGGCAGAACAAACGGATTTGGAACAAGACAAAAAATGAAAGACAGAGGATCATTTCGAGATCCTTCCGGATTCATATATCAGAAGGATCAAATAATCTATCGGCAAATCAATCGAAGGTATCAAAAGCAATACGAAACATTAATGGGGTCAGGGTTATATAACCGCCTGATAAAAGAAGGATTCCTGATTTCTCATGAAGAAATCGCATCGGAAGATTTAGGAGAGGGCGCCTATAAAATCATTCAACCGCAAAAGATACCTTTTATCTCGTATCCATATGAATGGTCTTTCGGCGAATATAAAGACGCGGCACTGGTTACTCTAAAAATACAGCGGATAGCGCTTGAATATAACATGACATTGAAGGATGCCAGTGCCTATAACATTCAATTTCAAGATGCAAATGCGAAGCTGATTGATACACTGTCCTTTGATGATTATCAGGAAGGGACACCCTGGGTAGCTTATCAACAGTTCTGTAAACATTTTCTGGCGCCTTTACTCTTAATGGCGGAAGTAGATATTCGGCTGTCTCAACTGATGCGAGTTTATATAGATGGAATCCCGTTGGATCTGGCGGCAAAGCTGTTGCATGGAAAAGGCGGATTTACCGCTCTTCAGCATATAACGTGGCATGCGAAAGCTTCAGAAAAACACGCGGATGACGGAAAACAGAATAAACCGATTCGGGAAGCCACAGTAAGAAAATCGGCACTGATTGCGTTGATCGAAGGGTTAATTCGATCGACGGAAAAAATTAATCTGAAGAAAATTCAAACGGAATGGGGAGATTATTATTCCGAGACAAATTATTCTGAGAAAGCCATCCGAAGCAAAGGACAAATCATCACCGACTATTTGCATAAAATTCAGCCAAAAACAGTTTGGGATTTAGGGGCAAATGATGGTAGGTATTCCAAAATAGCGGTCCAAGCCGGGACAGAAGTAGTTGCCTTTGATATCGATCCGATTGCGGTAGAAAGGAACTATCAGGATTGTAAGAAAGGGCAAAAACATATCCTTCCGCTGGTGATGGATTTGACGAATCCGAGTCCGGCGATTGGTTTTGCCAATCAAGAACGAGGGACCATCAGCGACCGGCAAATTCCGGATTGCATTATGGCGCTTGCGTTGATTCATCATTTGGCCATCTCGAATAATTTACCGTTTGAAATGATATCAGGATGGCTGGCAGAGTGCTGTACTTATCTCATTATCGAATTTGTTCCAAAGCAGGATTCACAAGTACAAACCTTACTCAAAACGCGGGAAGATATTTTCACCGACTATTCCGAATCCGGATTTGAAGCATCATTTGAAAGAGATTTTCAAATAACAGAAAAGCAGCCTGTGGAAGACAGCGACAGGATTCTGTATTTGCTTCGGACACGTAAATAAGTTAGAGAAGAAGAATTAGAGACTGATTTTCAAAATTCGTTGATAGGATTTTCATGAAAAAAATATTAAGTTATCTGATCACAATTATTTATATTCTTGCGATTGTTTTTTGCTCGATTATTTTGATCAAACCCGGAGCGTCGATTTTTTATCAGAAGACAGAAATTAAACCCGAACAGATAAGCTGTGAAGAGAACTCATGCAAAGTTCAGTACAACATCGATCAGACGATCTACGATCCGTCAACCATTCTGATTTTGGAAGATCAAAGAGTATTGAGTTTCGTCTCGACGGAATTTGTCCGGCCGGAAGACAATAAAGATAAATATATCGAAATCATTATCAAGGATGAGGCATCAGTATCAACGGATACGGGAGAGCCTTATCGTTTCGATTTAGACAATCATCAGTATTCTATTTATACCAAGCCTTATCTGATCAGTCGGAAATGGGCTGGGATCGGATTGGGATTATTGATAAGCTGCTTCCTATGGTTTCTTGTCAAGGTTGGAATCCCAGAAAGAAAACAAAATAAGCATGTCAGTATTTTTGCATTATGGCAACAGACAATAACCGGGATATTAAACCAAATTGGTCATTTTTTGAAAGAGCGAAGACGACCGTTAGCATATGGGGCTGTCAATACGATTCTTGCAGCTTATTTATATCTCTTCATGGAGTGGCTCTTTTTTGTAACCAAACCCTCTTTCATGGATATTTTACCGTTTGGTGAAAAGCTGAAAATCATGTTCAATTCAGCATTTATTTTGACGGTATTTGCGTTAGCTGGATTACTCGTTCTTTTCTTGTTGGATGCTCTCTATACCAGGAAAGTTCCGAATTTCTTTCACTACCTTTACAATACTCCGGCGGCTTTTATCTTGGCTTGTTTGGTTCTCATCTTAATCGATAATTTTACCTATACATTTTTTAAATTCGGTATCGCCAACTCAGATATTGTAGGAAAGATTATATATATTCATCTTTTCGTGTTTGTTTTTTGGAGAATATTGAAGAAGATTGAACAGCCTCAAGAAAAAGTGAGCCACTTATTCGAATATCGGGGAAGAATCATCGCATCCCTTGGTTTGATTGGTATTTCGATTATTTCTGTGGCAGCTTCATATAATCCTGAGGTCAATACCGGCGGAAACAATCCGGGAGAAATATCTTTGGTTTCCGGTTCTTATCCAAATATCATTTTACTGAGTTCGGATGGTGTCAATGCAGACAATATGTCTGTGTATGGATATGAACGAGAGACTACTCCGTTTCTGGACGTTTTGGCAGAAAGCTCGTTGCTGAGCCAGAACAATTTTACCAATGCTTCTAAATCGATGGGATCAGAGACAGCAATTTTAACAGGGAAACTTCCGCTCACAACCCATGTAATATTTCCACCAAATACATTACGCGGGAAGGATATGTATCAACATTTACCCGGGATATTACGCTTGAAGGGATATAAAACGATATCTCTTGGGGTTCCTTATTGGGTGGATGCTAATGTAATTAATTTTAAGAATGCATTTACTGAAGTAAATGGGCAGGTAAACCCAAACGAGACAACTTCCGGTTTATTTTCGATGTATGGATATGAAGATTCACGTTATTTATTGAGAATGGTAACCGATCGAATCGAAGAAAGACTTTGTGATATCTTCTTCATAAAAGACATGCCAAATCCGATTGATTTGGTTACTCAAGCTGCCGATGTTACTTATACGGATGAAGAAAAAATACAGAATCTTTATGATAAGATAACAGAAGCTACTCAGACAAATCAATCTTTATTTGCTCATGTTCATTTAATGGACACGCATGGTGTAATGGTAAATCCGCTAATTCAAAAATATTCCTTGGGCGAGGAACAGAATGAATATTGGATGACCGACTTTTATGATGATGCAATACTGAGTTTTGATGCCAGAGTTGAAGAATTGGTCAATTTTTTAAAGGATACAGGCCAATATCAGAAAACAATCTTGATTATTTACACAGATCACGGACAACAATGGGTAACGAACAAAAGATTGCCTTTGATAATCCATTTTCCGAATGATGATTTTCATGGCATCATTACCGCAAACACTCAAAATATTGATATCGCGCCGACTATCTTGGATTATCTGAATATTCCTATACCGGAATGGATGGAAGGGAATTCTATTCTTCAAAATTTAGATCGGCGGCGGTTAATATTCTCTGCTCATGCGGATGGCGATGAATCTAATTCCAAACTCCTTCCAAGCAATATTTCTCAGGATTCTCTTAAACTGTTTCAACAGATTGGTGTTATTCAATGCCAAAATTGGTTTTCCTTTGATCTCAAGGAAAATAAAATTACGCAAGGAATTGTGGAAAATTATATAAACCCTTGTCCGGAGACTGAATTAGATTCGCTTGATGCAATCAAAAAAGCATTGATTCGAAAATTGACTGGATTGGGATATCAAATACCTGAATTTTAATAAGTTTTATAGATGATATGCATGAATATCATCTTATTCGACAGAGCTATGCGAACTCTTTCCTTATCGATCGAATGATCCATCGATTCTTTAAATCTAAAAAGGCCGGGATTCCTGATAAGTCACCGGCCTTTTCTATTCAAAATCCGTTTAATTCATTCGGGAGTCAGATTTGATGGCTTCCGATAAAGAATTTTCCCAACCGTCAACAGAAGTTAATTTTCCCAAAAAGAAGCGTAATACAGGCGGCTCTTCAATCCATTTCAAACCATGAACGAGGTTTCTATGCTGATAAAGCCATGCCAAGCGATCAGCGGCAAATTCAATTTGGGACATCGTAAAAGATCGTCGCGGGACTGCCAGACGCATAAGTTCCATATCCGATACCTCTTCTTTACCGTTTTTATCTCGATCCATAGATAATGTTCCCCGTTCCATCCCACGACATCCGGAGACAATATAAAAAGCGGCTGCTAAAGCACCGGCGGGATATTCGGTTTGCGAAAGGTGCGGAAGGAATTTTATTGCGTCGACATGGCATCCCAAGCCGCCTGGAGGAGTCACTACGGGGACGCCTAAACTGATTAAGCGGTTGGTGAAAAAGTTAATCATTTCCGCCCCGCTTCCGGCAACGTTAAAGTCAACCATTTCTGTTAACCCCACTGCCATTGCTTCGATTTCTTTGGTAGACATACCACCGTACGTGATAAAGCCTTCGAACACGGGTACCAATGGCAATATTTCATGATAGATTTTTTCGTCGTTTGTGCAAATCATACCTCCGCGCGCCATCGTGCTTTTTCTTCCGGACATATATATTAAATCGGCTTGTTGTAACATTTCTTGTATGATTTCCAGAATGGATTTTTCGGAAAACCCCGCTTCTCGGGTCTTTATAAAGAAGGCATTTTCAGAAATCAGACTGCAATCTATTACGAGAAGAAGATGATTTTTATGAGCAATTTCGCTGACAGCCTTTAAATTTTCCATTGAAAAAGGTTGTCCGCCAATTAGGTTCGTGGTTGCCTCCATTCGAACAAAAGAAATTTTGTCTGCTCCTTTTTCCGCTATCACCCTTTCTAAAGCTTTAAGATCCATATTTCCTTTAAAAGGGTTATCACTGTTTGTGTTTCTTCCTTCCTTATAAATTAATTCAATGACTTGGCCTCCGTTATTTACGATATGGGCTTTTGTCGTTGTGAAATGATAATTCGTAATAACGACATCTCCTGGCTTTACAAACACCTTTGTCAGTAAATGTTCACATGCTCGCCCTTGATGAGCCGGGATAACATAATCCATCCGAAAAATATCTTTCACCGCTTCCTGTAGGCGAATAAAACTCTCTGATCCGGCGTAGGCATCGTCCGAGCGTAGCATTGCGCTTTGTTGGGTATCACTCATTGCATTTGTGCCGCTGTCGGTTAACATATCCAGAAAAATATCATGACTCTGTAAGAGAAAGGTATTAAAACCTGCATTCCGAATAGCTGTTAAACGTTCATCGATCGGTAAAAATTTGGTTGGCTGGACAATCTTAATTCGATGCGACTCAACCGGAATAATCCGACCATCTGCTAATTGAACTTCCATATTGATCCTCCGTTGCTTTTTGCTTGTAATAAATAAAAAAAGCGATCCCGGCCGGGATCGCTTTTTAATGACTATGGTTAATTCTTACGCAAAAACTCCGGCGGGTTTAAATCGGCTGCCGTAATAATAATATGCGTAGGAATTGCTGAATAATTGCATGTGCTCTATTGTAAAGTCGAGAATGGAGTTATGTCAAGGAGTTTTATAATTTTATGATTCGAATACCATTTCCGATTTTTATGAATATTTTCAGGTACTCGAAGGATATAATTTTACTGAAAAGACGATTGATGCTCACTTAAATATATTATATGATTTCACGATCAACCAATTATGGATAACATGAAAGAGATACTCAAAATTACTTGGCTGATATCTTTTTAAAACGTCAATTTCTTCCTTGAACTGTTGCTTATATTCGGCCCCACCTTTTGATTGCCCGTGAATCCGAAATGCGGACAATGGGTCATCGATGCATAGATGGGGATAATTATCCATTAAACGAAGCCAATAATCGTAATCGAAGGTATATCTCAATGTGGCATCAAATAATCCGATTTCATCATTAGCCTTTTTCCGCCAAAAGGTACTTGGTTGAATAATATAGTTTGTCAGACGTAACCGGTGAGGATTGGATCTTTTCCTAAAATAATTTTTATATGTGACGACAAACGGTTCAATTGTTTTTTTATTTTCGTCAATAATTTGGTAATTACCTGTAATCCATACAATTTCCGGATGGGTAAGAAACAAATCAGCAACTTTAAATAAAGTGTTTGGTAAATAATAATCATCAGAATTTATAAAAGTGATAATTTCACCGGTTGCCATTCTGATTCCTTTATTGATGGCATCAGCTTGACCGTTATCTTTTTCCGATACCCAAGTTAAATATCCTTGATACTGTCTAAGAACACCGAGAGTATTATCGCTTGAACCTCCATCGATTATAAAATATTCCAGATTAGGGTAATTTTGGTTTAATACGCTTTCAATCGTATCCCTAATGAATTTCCCTTGATTGAAAGAAGGGGTAATAATCGATATTTTTGGATATTTATTCATCTTATAGGATAGTCTTCTGTTTCAACAGTTTCTTTAGAACAAAAATAAGGTTTAGAGCTTTCGGCTGTCTTAAAAATATTCTGATACTTTATAATATAAAAATAGCTTGCAAAATTATACCGCAGGGACAGTACTTGATGAAAATCATAGGTTTAATTCCGGCCTTTAATGAAGAAGAAAACATTGTGGATACCGTTTCTTCTTTATTATTAAATTGTCCGGATGTGGATTATGTTGTAATCAACGATTGTTCAACCGATCAAACGAGAAGTATTTTGCGAAAAAATAACTTTAATTATCTCGATCTTCCGATAAATCTTGGAATCGGAGGGGCGATGCAAACCGGTTATAAATATGCCTTAGAGCATGAATATGATATAGCCTTTCAATTTGATGGGGACGGACAGCATAGAGCAGAATATATTCAAGATCTGATTAATCCGATTATCGAAGGTGATGCGGATCTGGTAATCGGTTCACGTTTTATTAATTGTGAAGGGTATCAATCCTCGAATATTCGAAGGACAGGAATTAATATTTTACGTTGGACGATCAAAGTAACAACGGGTGTGACAATCCATGATGTTACCAGCGGTTTTCGAGCGGTGGATAAAAAGTTAATGACTTTTTTTGCCCAAAATTATGCTCAGGATTATCCGGAACCGGAATCGGTTGTAGCAGCGATTGTGAATGGCTGCAAAGTGGTTGAGGTACCGACTGAAATGAATGAACGGAAAAAGGGAAAATCGTCAATCGGTAAAACAAAAGCTGTTTATTATATGATAAAAGTTACTTTGGCAATCTTTTTTTATAAATTAATCGGTAAGAAATAGAAGATTATAGAATATGTCACTCACAATTCGATTATCACTTCTGGCAGGGGTATTGTTCTATGCTTTCTTTGTATATTATTTTCTTAAAAAAGAAAACCTCAGTTTAAAGTACTCCTTGTTGTGGATTTTCTTTATTATCGTGATGCTGATAATGATTGCATTTCCACAACTCGTTGAATTTGTCGGGCAAATTATCGGGATAAAAACACCTGTTAATACTGTTTTTGTTATGGTAACTTTTTTTATCCTGTTAATTTTACTTTCATTAACATCAATTATTTCCCGCCAAACTATGCGAATACGGAAACTCGCTCAAACAATAGCCATTATGGAAGAACAATTACGAAAATTGGAAAAATCGAAGTAGGTGTAAAACTTTGCATATACTTTATTTATCGATTTTTTACGGATGAAAAATACCGATAAAGATATCTGTTTTTAATTATTTACCGACTGTTAAGGCGCGAAAAACGATATTTCTCGTCTGATTGTTGCTGATTGATATCGACGATTCTTGGGCGAAAATCTATTTGACCGAGGTTTATTTCAGGCGGTTGGTCTAATCGGAGATTGGGATTGTAATAAAAATCGCCGTCCAAAATTTCCCGCTGCCATTTCTTCTGAAACAGCTGTATATCCGAATGCAAATCTTCTCTCATCGTTTTATTCCCACTTACGATTTCTTTTTCAGATTCTTTGGAAAAGGTAAGTTCCGCGAATGGGGTCCAGACATTCAAATAACCGGCCTGTAGACATTTCATACAAAAATCGATATCCCTATATGAATGGGTGAATTCGCAACTAAATCCGCCAATTTCATCGAAAACTTCTTTTCTTGTCATGAAGCAGGAACCGCAGACTGCTGTAACATTTCGTGGGAGAGATAAGGATAATTGATATCCCGGATTGGTTCGATGGACATCGGAAGAATAAAAACTGATCGCATCATCCGATCTAATTAGGATACCGGCGTGGTGAATCGTATTGTTCTTGTTTATTAATTTTGCACCGACCGTCCCCACATCCGGACGTAATAGCAATTTAAGCATTTGTTCAATCCAGCAGGGAGTGATTATTTCAGTATTTTCATCGAGGAATAACAATACAGTTCCTTTTGCAAATTGGACGGCATAATTGTTTATATTTGAAAATTTATACGAATCTTGGTACGGAATTATTTTGATTCGTGGATCGGTTGTCAATGTTTCATAAAGCGGAAATTCAATCGAATGATCCGCATCATTTACCGCAATCAATATTTCAAAATTTGGATAACTTGTTCGATTTAAAATGGATGAAAAGCATTTTCTTAAATTTTCAAAAGATCCGGTATGAAGAATAACAATCGAAACCAGTGGTTGATTATGGATAGAATAATCAACAATATAAGTGGTTGGGGACGGTCCCGGAAGAATATTTCCCGTCCGATGAACTCTTGTCAGATGATCTGATAAAGCTTTTATCCCGGAGTCGGAGGCATAACTCTTGGAATCGACCGTAAGTGCGGTGGATCCCGGTAATACGCGCCAATGGTATAAGATTTTTGGAATATGCACTATTTTCTCTGATTTTTCAGTACATCTCAAAATAAGATCATAATCTTGAGCACCTTCGAATCCATCTCGAATCCAACCCAATTGATCTCCCAAAGATTTTCTAATCGTCAAAAAATGACAAATATAGTTGCAGGACCTCAAAAAATCAGGCGAAAAAGCCGGTTTGAAAAAAGGATTGAATCTTGATTTTCCTTTTTTATCAATTTTGTCTTCATCCGAATAAATCAAGTCGCAATCTGGTATTTCACGGATTACTTCTGCGACCGAATATAGTGCAAAAGGAGCTAACAGGTCATCATGGTCTAAAAACCCGACGTATTGACCGGTGGCTAAGTGAATTGCTTCATTTGTATTTGCCGCAATTCCTCGATTGGCAGCAAGCGTTTTAATTTTAAAACGGCGGTCATTTGAAGAGTAATTCGTGAGTATGCGGTTGATTTTCTCATTCTCCGGACTCCCATTCGCAATACATAATTCCCAGTTGGAATAAGATTGGTTGATCACGGAATTTAGTGTAGCGACCAAAATGTCAATGGGGGTTTTGTAAATTGGAATCACAATACTAATTAATGGTTGATAGTCCCAACATGCCGATTCATTTCGCTGGTTTTGCAAATCCGCTGTTGAAGGCTCATTAATTTGTATCCATTTTTTAAAATCAGACAACGAAAGATCCGGGGATTTGCTTTTTTTTAGTAATCTATGGTAGATATTACTCATTTTTTCACGGCGATAAGTTCCGGATGGGAAAAATCGATCCAACGGAATTCTCAGGATCGATTTCTTGACCTTGTTTGGTTTATCGGATGAAAAATAGTTTATAGACATTTATTGTTTGAAAATATCAAAATATTTAATAAATCGTATCATAATTTTTTAGAATAAAATTTTGCAACGAACTTCGAATCCATCTTTTCATAACCAACCCTTAGGAAAAATGAATAGATAGTCTGAATTTAAGATAGAAATCTCATTGTTTAAAGATTTATGCAAGCAATGGTTTTAAAAAAAATTCAATTATCCATGCATTTTTGAAGCTGATCTTCCCAACTTGGAATATTGATTGAAAAAGTTCTTTTTACAAGGCTGCAATCTAATGCCGAATACGCGGGCCGGTCAGCCGGAGTCGGGAAATCAACGGTTTTTGCACGCTCAACCTTTTTTATTTTCAGATTTTCTCGGTTTGGAGCAAATTCCCAAATTTTGCAGCTCCATTCATATCGGCTTGTATATCCGCTGCCAGTTAGATGATAGATACCCTTATGCTCTTTTATCCAGTTATATAAAGGAAGATCCGATGATAATGATTCCGCCAGAATGGATGCTGTTGCTTCAGCTACAAAACGTGCCCAAGTCGGGTTTCCGACTTGATCATCAACGACTTTGATAATTTCATATTTCCCAGCCCATTCTAAAAATTTTTTCATGAAATTATTACCACGAGAAGAATAAAGCCAAGCCAGGCGAAAAATTAAAGCGGATTCCGTGGCATTCAGAACTGCTTCTTCTCCTTTTAATTTCGTTCGGCCGTAAAAATTAATCGGATTCGGTATGTCTGTTTCGACATAAGGAGATTTTTTCATCCCATCAAAAACAAAATCCGTAGAATAATGAATAACCGGAATATTCTTGGATCGACAAATTTCAGCCAGCCAACCAGGCCCTTCGGCGTTGATTGCCATAGTTTTTTCTTTTTCGGTTTCCGCACGATCGACGTCTGTATAAGCGCTGGCATTAATTACTAAATCCGGAACAACCGAATAAACTGTTTCAAGAATTTGTTCTTTGTTGCTGATATCAAAAGCAGGATAATCGACCGGAACGATATCACCGATCGGCATTAACGTACGAGCTAATTCCCAAGCCAGTTGCCCTTTTTCTCCGATAAGTAAAATTTTCATTGAAAACCCCTTTATTGAAGTTGTCGGTGATTGATCATGAAGAGTCACTTGCGATCAAACAAATAAAAAATCGGCTGTTTAAACCTATTCTCTTGCAATTCTCCGAAGGTATTTTTTTAATGAGGCATCTCCCGCGTCCTCCGCGAGTTTTAATAACTGTTTTGCATCGATAAAACCCATTCGAAAAGCAATTTCCTCCGGGCAGCTGATTTGTAAGCCTTGCCTGGATTCAACAGCCTGAACATACAGGCCGGCTTGAATCAGACTTTCATGAGTGCCTGCATCTAACCATGCCACTCCTCTGCCCAATACCTGGACCGAGAGTAATCCTTGTTCCATATAAATTCGGTTTAAATCAGTAATTTCGAGTTCTCCTCTTGGGGATGGCTTTAAATTTCTTGCGTAATTTGTCACTTCTTGATCATAAAAATAAATACCAGGAACAGCATAATTCGATTTGGGTTGCGCCGGTTTTTCTTCTAAACTGATTACTTTACCTGTATCATCAAAGGTGACAACCCCATATCGTTCCGGATCATTCACTTCATAAGCAAAAATGACCGCTCCATTTTCAAGTGCGGCAGCTGTACGCAATTTGGTTGGAATGGAAGAACCATAAAAAATGTTATCTCCCAAGACGAGACATGCCGAATCTCCGTTAAGAAAACCTTCACCGATTAGGAAGGCTTGCGCAAGACCTTCCGGTTTCGGCTGTTCGGCATATTCAAATTTCATGCCCCATTGGCTGCCATCCGAAAGAAGCCGTCTGTAAAGGGGAAGATCTTCCGGTGTACTGATTACAAGTACCTCTTTCAACCCTGCAAACATTAACATCGACAGCGGATAATAGATCATCGGTTTATCAAATACCGGTAATAACTGTTTGCTGACAACCCGGGTCAGCGGGTAGAGACGTGTGCCTTTTCCGCCGGCAAGAATGATTCCTTTCATTTGCTATCTTTCCTTTTATTTTGTCAATCGATTATTAAAAGAGAAGAAAAATTCCTTCTCTTTTTAAAATGATGAATCTCTTTCTTGATAGTTGGTATTTATCCAGGATGAAAATTCATCTTTGTCCAAAACAGAATCGACCCAAGCGGAATGATTCAAATACCATTCGATTGTTTCTTCCAATCCGGTACGTAACGCATGAGCCGGTTTCCATCCCAATTCCCGTTGAATCTTATTTGTATTGATATCATAGCGGAAATCATGACCCGGACGGTCGGAAACATATTGAATCTGGCTGGTATGCGATTTTCCGTCAGCCCTCGGGACCTTATCGTCAAGAATTTCACAGATTAATTGAACAATTTCAAGGTTTGTCGGCTGATTATCTCCGCCGATGCAATAGGTTTCACCGATTTTTCCTTTTTTCAGAATCAGGTAAATTGCTTCGCAATGATCCATCACATGCAACCAATCACGTATTTGTTCACCCTTTCCATATACCGGTAACGGTTTTCCGGTTATGCCATTTAATATCATCAAAGGTATAAGCTTTTCGGGGAACTGATAAGGTCCGTAATTGTTGCTGCAATTACTGATCGTTATGGGAAGGTTATATGTCGAGTAATACGCCCGAACCAAATGATCGCTGGATGCTTTGGATGCTGAATAAGGCGAATGAGGATTATAGGGTGTCCCTTCTTCGAATGCCGGATCGCCCGAATGAAGAGCGCCAAAAACTTCATCTGTGGAAATATGATGAAAACGAAACTCGCCGGGTTTATCTTTCCAGGCATTTTTTGCTGCTTCCAGTAATGTGAAGGTACCGATGATATTTGTCTGGATAAACGGCATCGGGCCTAAAATCGATCGATCTACATGTGATTCTGCGGCAAAATGTACGATCGTATCAATCGCATGCTCGACGAGAAGCTGATCAACCAATTCCCTGTCACAAATATCTCCCTGAACAAAGACATGGTTTTCAGGATGCGGCAAGTCCTCCAAATTTTCCGTTTTTCCGGCATAGGTTAAGAGATCTAAAGTTACGACTTTGACGTCCGGTTCACGTTGTAATAAATATCGGACAAAGTTTGAGCCGATAAAACCGGCGCCCCCGGTGACTAAGACATTTTTCATAAATAGACCTCAGCTTCTCGAAATAGTTTACCCTTTGAATCTTTTTCAGATAAAATTGGTTCGTGTCCCGAAATCGGCCAATCTATTCCCAAATCTCGATCATTCCATAAGATACATCTTTCGTATTGGGGGGCATAAAAATCAGTGGCTTTATAAACGAATTCGGCAACGTCACTTAAAACCAAAAAACCATGAGCAAAGCCGGGAGGTATCCATAGCATATTGAAATTTTCTGAGCTGAGGTTGGCGCTCACCCATTTTCCGAAACTCGGTGAACTACGACGTAAATCGACGGCAACATCGAAAACTTCACCTACTATTGCTCGAATCAATTTCCCTTGTGGTTGTCGAATTTGGTAATGTAGCCCTCTGAGTACATTTTTCGAAGAACGCGAATGATTATCTTGAACGAACTCCTGATCAATTCCGGCTTTTGCGAATTTATTTTTTTGCCAACTTTCAAAAAAGAACCCGCGTTCATCGCGATGCACATCGGGCTTGATCAAAATAACATCGGGAATAGATAAAGGTATAAAATCCATTATTAATATCCTATTTTATTTGTAATTTTAACTGGCAGCATAAGCATCGGCAACTTCCTCCGCACTCCCGGTCATTCTTACTTGTCCATGTTCAAGCCATAATCCTTTCTTACATATTTGTTTAACAGAATTCGGACTGTGAGAGACAAATACAATTGTTGTTCCGTTATTTAAATAGTTGCGCATGCGGTCCATACATTTATCTTGAAAATCTTTATCACCAACTGATAAAATCTCGTCTGCCAATAAAATATCGGGTTGAACAGCGGTTGCGGTGGCGAATGCCAGCCTTGCAACCATTCCGGTTGAATAGGAACGCAACGGAGAATGAATAAATTCTCTTAATTCGGAAAATTCAACAATACTGTCGTAAAGTTGGGTGACTTTTTCATTGGTCAACCCCAGAATATTTCCGTAAAGGTAAATATTTTCATGACCGGTTAATTCCATATTAAAACCGGCACCGAGTTCGAGCATTGGGAAGACTTTCCCGCGGACATATACGCGCCCTTCTTTGGGAGTTAGGACGCGGGCTATGGCTTTCAGTAAAGTACTTTTCCCGGCACCGTTTTTTCCCATAATTCCGATCGATTCTCCCTCATTAAGCGAAAGATTGACATGCCGGAGCGCCCAAAATGTATTGATCTTAATCCTTTTCTTTGCGATTTTGATAAATAACTCTTTCGTACCCGAAATGGGTTCGGAAGGCATTTTAAAGCATATGCCCAAATCTTCAGTTTGAATTGCAATATTTTGATCCATCAAAATTCTTATGCCCTATATGCAAATTCATTGGAATTTTTTGTAAAAAGCCACCATCCGAAAGCAAAAATAATTACGCCATAAATCAATCCACCTAACCATAGAGAAAGTTCCGGTATTTTTGCATAAAGCAACGGATCCCGAAATAAAGTGACGTAAATATACATCGGATTAAGTTGATAGATTCCGATCAGATGCTCCGGAATGATATTTACCGGATAAAACAATGGCGTTAGATACATCCATAATGTGATAATAACCGACCAAATTTGCGAAAAGTCATTTAAAAATGGGGTGATTGTTGCAACTATGAGACTTATCCCAACAACAAAAAGAGATAATAAAAATAAGACCGGAATGATCAGAATGACGGTCCATGAAAGAGCTAATCGATCAATTAAAGCAATCAAAATAAACGGAATAAAAGTTAGAATTAAATTGATGCCATTGATACCGATTCCCGCAAGAATATAAACTGTTTTCGGTAAATAAACTCTTCTCAGCATGCCAGCATTTGCAATAATTTGCATCATCGCTTCCGAAGTGGATTGAGAAAAGAATGTGAAAATCATATTTCCGGAAAGAATATATAAAGGATAGTGTGGAACATCAAATCGGAAAAGATTGGAAAATATGATTACAAAAACAATCATATTCAATAAAGGGTTCAGCATTGACCAAACTACGCCTAAATAGGATCGCTTATAGCGAGTCTTAAAGTTGGTATAAATCATTCGGCGCAGAATGTAACTGTTTTCTTTCAGCCCTTTTATTTCCTCAAAAAAAGAGTTGGTAAGTTTGGCTGAATCATATATTGGTTTTTGCGATAAATTTTCTTGCATTTTTTTCTTCTTTTAACTGAATAAATTATATCGTCATTTTAAGATCAGAATACCCGTTTATCCTTCCAAATTAAACCAATGAATTTGCGGGTCGTTTGTTTTGAACCAATTTGCTTGACGCCGGACAAAATTGCGAGTCCGTTGTTTAATCAACCGGATTGCCTCATCCAATGATATCTCATGATTCAAATAAGCGCTGATTTCACGATATCCGATTGCGGACATAGAAGGAAGCGCCGGCGAATAACCCTTTTCCAAAAGACCTGCGACTTCTTCAATGAATCCTTGCCGAATCATTTGATCAATCCGTTGATCAATTCGCTGATAAAGGGAAGAACGACTTCGGTTCAATCCAAGGATCAGAAATGAATAAGGACTTTCCGTAACTTTCCGTTGTTCGGAAAAGCGCTGTCCGCTGCCGAAAATAACTTCCAATGCACGAATTGTTCGTCTTACATTCCGATAATCGATTTTTTCGGCGGCTATCGGGTCCAAAATTGCCAACTTTTTATGGATTTCCATGGGACCGATCTCATTTGCCCAATCTTCAAGTACTGCTCGCATCACAAGATCGGCTTCCATGGTTGGCGGACTCCATCCTTGTAAAAGAGCCCGTATATATTGGCCTGTGCCTCCGACGACAATTACATTCTTTCCCCGTTCGTGGATGGAGGCTATTGCGTCGTATGCTTTCTGTTGGAATAAAGCCAGACTCCAAGTTTCATCGGGATCAGCGACATCAATCAAATGATGTGGAATACTTTGACGTTCTTCCGGTGTCGGTTTTGCGGTACCGATATCCATTCCCCGATAAAAATAGCGTGAATCTGCCGAAACGATCTCCGCATTGGCAATTTTGGCTAACTCGATCGCAAAAGCGGTCTTACCGACAGCGGTGGGACCGACGATTACCGTAACGGGAATTTTACTCGGATGCTGTGACATTTTCTATCCATTCCAAATTCGCAACATGATGTTTGTTCGAATCATACAGAATAGAAATGACATCGATTCTGTATTCATCCCGAAGATTATTTTGTAACATATAAAATTGAGCAGATTGAATCATATGAGAGAGTTTTAATGTGGTGATCGCCTGTTCGGGATATCCAAAGGAAAATGAGGTTCTGGTTTTTACCTCGGCAAAGATCAGTTGATGCGTTGTTTTCAGGATCAGATCGATTTCGCCGTAAGGGGTTCTTACATTTGTCGCAACCATTTGATATCCTCTGCGTTTTGCTGTTTCCAACGCAATCGATTCACCGATTTTTCCCAGCTCAATTTTATTAGTCTGCACCATTTTTCCTCTGGTCTATTCTATCAGAGGTTGATCTTTCTGAACGGCTGGCCGATTACCGTAAAAAGCAGTTCTGTAATTTGATCAATGCAGAGCAGAAAAAATAAATTGAGCTGATTTTACCGCTTCGATAGCTATCAAACCGTCAAATAGCGATTTCCACACTTCAGGGAGATAGTGCGTAGATTATAATTTGCTTATCGGATTCCGTTTAGGTCGGAATACTGACCGAACAGTTTCCTCGAATCGATCAATAACAGAAAAGAAAAGGAAACCTCCTTTTATGCGCGAAGTAGCAATTTTAGAAATCGGTCAAACTCCTGTCAGTGAACATTGGGATAAAAGTCTTCTGGAATTGGCAGGAGAACCCATCCTTCAAATCTTTGAAAAGACCGGCATTTCGACTGTCGACAGTATTTTCGTAGGGAATATGATGACCGGCTCTGCCAATCATCAACTTCATTTAGGAGCTTATATCGCAGACTGGGTGGGTGCCGGGAATGCTTCGGCTGTTCATGTGGAATCAGCCTGCAGCTCCGGAGGATCAGCGTTTCGGGCGGCATTGATGGCGGTTAGTTCCGGTGAAGCGGATACGGCGATTGCCGTCGGTGTTGAAAAGATGACGGATTCCCCGTCCGCTGAAATTACCGCGGAATTGGCAACCGCAGCGGATGCCGATTATGAACGAGATATGGGCGTCTCATTTGTGGCATTGAATGCCTTATTGATGCGTCGTTATATGGAAGTATATGGTTGGAAGAAAGAAGATTTTGCCGGATTTTCCATTAATGCCCATGCTAACGGAGCGCATAACCCCAACGCTCGTTTCGGTTTTCCGATTACACCGGAGGCATATATGAAATCCCCGCCGGTCTGCGATCCGATTAATGTTATGGACGCTGCCGGAATGAGTGACGGCGCGGCGGCGGTGCTCTTAGTCCCGGTTGAAAAGCTGATAAAGGGGAAAAAGTTTGTTACGATTGCGGGCTCTGCTGCAGCTACCGATACCATAGCTCTTCAAGACAGGCGGGATATGCTTTGGCTTTCCGCTGCCGAACGGTCCGCAAAAGAGGCTTATCGACAGGCGGGAATCGGACCTGCAGATATTGATCTGTTTGAAGCGCATGATGCTTTTACGATTATTGAAGCTCTCTCATTGGAAGCGAGCGGTTTTGCGGAGCGCGGACAAGGGCCATCTCTTGCGGATCCCGCAATCATCGGTCCGAAAGGCAAAATACCCCTCGCGACTATGGGAGGATTAAAATCTCGCGGTCATCCGGTCGGAGCAACCGGAATCTATCAAATCGTCGAGGCGGTGTTGCAGTTATACGGCTTATGCGGGGAAAATCAAGTACCCGGCGCAAAAATTGCGATGACTCAAAATATCGGAGGAAGCGGTTCGAATGTTTATACTCATATTTTGAAGATTAATGAACCTCGAACTTTTCAGAATAACTAAATGCTATGGCGATGACTGACATATTGCCGAATCAGAAAGGATGATCACATGGAATTCCATATATCTTCTCAATCCAGGATTCGTTATCAGTTCGATTCGGGTCTTTTCCGATATGACGGGAATGTAATTTTTGCTGATTTTCAAGCGGTCCGAGAATTTACTCAAAAAATCAATGATGTCCGCCTAAAAACGGGGAATCACGAACCGGTATACGCCGGATTGGTGAATTCACTGGGATTAATCGATGAAATCATGCATTATTTGATTGATCTTTATCGTGAAAACTACGTGCCGGAATTGAATCAACAGATTTATCGATGGCTGGAAGAGAAGATAGGCAAGGAAGCTCTTAATGAAACACTGAAGGCTTTTTGCGAAGAATTTCCCCCGTTGGATGTATATCAGGGAAAAATCACCGTTGAAGAGTATCTCGATGAAGTGAATCCTAAAGGAAAACTTAATCGTTATGAAGCGATTGAAGAAATGCTCTTGCTATGGATAACAAATCAGAATCCGGCGGCGATGAAGCCCTTGGGAGAGTTGTTTGATGACAAAGAGTTGGAAAACTCCACGGCTTATAACGACTTAATATCGGAAATTCAAGGTTGTTTTCAAATGCTTCCAAAAGTGGATGGCATGACCTTAGTGGATTTTCTGCTGGAACCGATCAAACAGCATCCCGATTCTTTATTTGATCAACTTGAGTTTATCCGCAGCCGTTGGGGGACCCATTTGGGCATTTTTCTGCGCCGGTTGCTGATGTCTCTGGATTGGATGAAAGAAGAAAGCAAGGCGCAAGGTGTCGGACCGGGACCCGTTGAAATTCCGGTGTATAACGACGGATCTCTTGAAGCAGGGGAATATGAAGCTTTCAGCGAAGATCGGGACTGGATGCCGCGGGTGGTGTTGATCGCAAAAAATACCTATGTTTGGCTGGATCAACTTTCCAAACAATACCATCGACCGATTACCAAACTGAACGAAATTCCGGAAGAAGAATTAAGCACTTTACGCGATCAGGGATTTACCGGTCTGTGGTTAATCGGCGTTTGGGAACGATCCAAAGCTTCCGCAAAAATCAAACAATATTGCGGAAATCCGGAAGCGCTCGCTTCGGCTTACTCCATTGCCGACTATCGCATTGCGGATGATCTCGGCGGCGAAAACGGTTTTCGGGAGTTGAAGAATAAAGCCTGGCGCTATGGGATTCGTTTGGCAAGTGATATGGTACCGAATCATATGGGGATCGATTCTGAGTGGGTTTTATATCATCCCGATCGTTTTCTTTCTCTTCCCTACAGTCCTTTTCCTTCCTACACTTTTAATGGTCCCAACTATTCACCTGACCCGAATATCGGGATTTATATAGAAGACCATTATTACACACGGGAGGATGCGGCGGTTGTTTTTCAACGCGTTGATTATCCGACCGGCGATGTCCGTTATATCTATCACGGAAATGACGGCACCAGCATGCCGTGGAATGATACAGCCCAACTGAATTATCTGAATCCGGAAGTGCGGGAAACAGTTATTCAAACCATTTTGCAGGTCGCCAAACGGTTTCCGATTATCCGTTTTGATGCCGCCATGACATTGGCAAAGAAACATTATCAACGGTTATGGTTCCCCGAACCGGGGACGGGTGGGGCTATTCCGACCCGTGCCGAATTCAGCATGACCAAAGCTGATTTTGATAAAGCGTTTCCCATGGAATTCTGGCGGGAAGTAGTGGATCGGGTTGCGGCGGAAGCTCCGGACACGCTGTTATTGGCTGAGGCGTTCTGGCTGATGGAAGGTTATTTTGTCCGAACCTTGGGGATGCATCGAGTTTATAACAGTGCGTTTATGAATCTGTTACGGGATGAAGATAATGCCAAATATCGGATTCTCCTCAAAAGCACATTGGAATTTGATCCGGATATTCTTAAACGCTATGTCAATTTTATGAACAATCCCGATGAGAAAACCGCGGTAGAACAATTCGGAAAAGGGGACAAATATTTTGGGATTTGTACCATGATGGTTACCATGCCGGGGCTGCCGATGTTTGGGCATGGTCAGATTCAGGGCTTTAAAGAGAAATACGGTATGGAATATCGTAAAGCTTATTGGGATGAGTATGTCGATACGGAGCTGTTGCACCGGCATGAACGGGAAATATTCCCGTTGTTACATCAGCGTAGACGCTTTGCGGAAGTGACGAATTTTGTTTTCTATAATTTTGCGACCGCATACGGCAATGTCGATGAAAATGTCTTTGCTTATTCTAATTATGGCGAAGGTCATCATTCATTGGTAGTCTATAACAATCGCTTTGGGGATACCAAAGGGTATATCATGCAGTCGGTTCCCTTTGTCGTCAAACAATCCGACGGTGAAAAATACACCACCCAAAAAATGCTTTCGGAAAGTTTGCACCTTCATAACGATCCCGAATGTTTTGTCGTGTTTCATGATTCCGCCAGCGGAATGAACTATGTTCGGCCTTCTCAACAAATCTGGCGGGAAGGACTTTATCTGGAACTTTACGCTTACCAATACTATGTATTCAATGATGTATATGAGGTAAGGGATGATTCCGAAGGCACCTGGCGAAAACTGAACAGTTGGTTGAACGGAAGCGGCACGTTGGATCTCAACGATACCATTCAGGAACTGCTGTATCACTATGTTTTGGATCCCTATCGAAATTGTTTTAACGGACGAAAGTTACGCTGGTTATACGGTAAAATCGGCTTGGCAATGACCGAATCCGAATGGCTGGAAATTCAAAACGGGACATGGCCCGATTTTGAAAAATTAATGGATGCATTCAATATCTTTTATGACCTGAACCGCTCCAAAGAAGGCTTGTTCAACGTCTATTGCTACGGTATTAATGAATTTCTCACCGACCCCGAACGGAAGATGATTCCCGGAATGACTCGCTATAATGCCGCATTAAGCAAAATCAAAAAAGATATTACCGATTTTCCCGAACTTTGGATTGCGCTTTTCATCAGTCTGCAGCAGGTGCTGTTAGCGCGTTTTGAGAGAGGAGAAGTCGGAAGCGGGAAAGTAGAAAATATTCTTGATGACTGGCATTTATACAAAGCCCAAGAAAGAATCCTCACGGAAGCCGGCTTCACCGATCATCTTTCTGTCAGCGAACAAATCAACCTTATCCAGTGGTTGTATACCACTTTGGCGGATTTTCAAAAATGGGATCTCAAAACACTGGATGACCGGTTGAATGAGATGCTCAAATCCGACTTTGTCCGGCACGTCTTACGAACCAACACTTATCAGGAAGTCTTATGGTTCAACAAGGAAGCAGCGGAAACATTTTCAGTTTTGTTGGAGCTCATCGGTTTTTACGGAAATGTATTTGATCCGGCTGCATCGGCTTCCTTCCGGATTGAAAACCTGATGGTAATGCAAAAAGCTGCGGAAATATTTACGGAACGGGTCAGATCTTCGGAATATCATTATGACCGGTTGTTTGTCGAAATACCGGCGATTGAAAATCCGAACCGAACCGCACCCTCACAAGAGAAGCCGAAAACGGATCCGAAAAGCGCCGGCTCTCCCGATCCCGCAGATAAGTCGGAGCAATCCGACAACGCGAGCGATTATTTAAAGGGATGATTCTGGTCACCGGTGGAACCGGTTTCATCGGGCAGGCTTTGACTAAAAATCTGGTCTCATTAGGATATCCGGTTCGCTTACTGATTAACCCATCCGGCAAATCTCCGCGGATTCCGCGCGGGATCGCAGTGGATGTAGCGATTTCCGGTATCGATGATGAACGAAACCTGCGGGCGGCGATGAAAGACGTCCAAATTGTTTTTCATTTGATCGGAACCGAATGGAAAGGGATCGACGCCGAATATTCGACGGTGGATATTCCGGCGGCGAAAACAATTTCCGCGGTCGCTGCGCAAATGGGGGTCGAGCGTTTCTTTTATCTGAGCCATTTGGGAGCGGATAAAGCTTCCGCTTATCCCGTTCTGCAAGCGAAGGCTCTATGCGAAGCGGCTGTCATTGCCAGCGGTGTTCCTTATACGATTTTAGAGACGGCTCCGGTATACGGGAAAGGTGATCATTTTACGGAATCTTTTGCCCGCTTAGTCCGAAAAGTACCATTTGCGGTCCCGCTGCCCGGATCGGGAGAAACAAAAATTCAACCGATTTGGATTGATGACTTGATCACCTGCCTGCTCCTTTGTCTGGATGATTCCAAATCGATTCATCGAACGTTTCAGATCGGCGGGATGGAAATCCTTTCCATTCGTGAATGTTTGGAATTAATCATGGAACAAATTCAGGTTAAAAAAGGTTTTTTGAATATTCCGCCCGTATGGCTGCGCGGGCTTCTGATTGCGATGGAACAGTGGTTTGAAAAGGCACCGAAAATCTATTTTTGGTCGGATTATCTCGCGGAGGATCGGATCACCGCTTTGGATGTACTGCCGCGGGAATTTTCTCTAATTCCGACGCGTATGAGCCGGAATCTGGGCTATCTGACAGAAGCGTCCTAAGAAATATTAATAAGCAGTAATTATATCGAATAAGTATCTAAATAAGGATAATTATAAGAATTCGGTAAAAATTACCGAAATATTCCAATATTTTCCATTAGCGAGTATAATACAACAATCTTAATAAAGCCAGAAAGGCTGTTTGATGCGAAAACAAGCATTTAGTGTTCACGGCCACTTTTATCAACCGCCGCGTGAAAATCCCTTTACGGGGAAAATACCACAGGAACCCGGAGCAACCCCCTTCCATAATTGGAATGAAAAAATTTTAGCACAATGTTACCGACCGAATGCGGAAGACGGCAATTTCGGAAGGATCAGTTTTGATCTCGGTCCGACACTTGCCACTTGGATGGATGAAAATGCCCCAGACGTGATGAAGGAGATCGTTCGGCAGGAACGATCTTTTTATGAAGCGAACGGAGTGGGCAACGGCATGGCGCTTTCCTATAACCATACCATTCTGCCCTTGGCGACTCTCGACGATAAGATTACTCAGATTAAATGGGGAATTGCGGATTTTGAAGCCCGTTTTGGGCATCAGCCGCTGGGTCTATGGGCACCGGAAACGGCTATCGATTTGGAGACCCTGATGGTAATGGAGCAATGCGGGATCCACTATACCATATTGGCGCCTTGGCAGGCAAATACCCGTGTCGGTTTGGATACCTCCCGACCTTATTGGGTGGATCTCCCGCAGGAAAAGCGTATCGCGGTTTTCTTTTATGAAGAGCAGACCAGTATGCGTGTCAGTTTTGATCCCGATGCAACAGTCAACGCAGATCGATTTATGGATCAATATTTACTGCCACTTTATCCCGACAATTCGCGACGCGAACGGATGTATCTTATCGCTTCGGACGGGGAACTCTATGGGCATCATCAACCGCTGCGAAATAAATTTCTGCAATGGTTAACCACGGGCGCATTGGTTAATCGCGACATCGAATTAACCGTTCCCTCGATTTGGTTACGTGATTACCCGCCGGAAAAAAGTATCCGGATACGGAACAATACCTCATGGAGTTGTCATCATGGGATCAGCCGTTGGGCAAGCGAATGCGCTTGTGCGGAACACGGCGAATGGAAAGCACCAATTCGGCGGGCATTTGATCGTATCGCGAATATTGTCGATACGGAAATGCAGAAAGCGTTGGATCCGTATCATTTGAAATTGCTGGAATTCCGCAATGAATATTCGGCTGTGTTAACCCATCGGGAAACCGCTGAGGCGCAATTGATCCGGCTGACAGGGAAGACGGCTTGGGAAGAAGCGGAAAAAAATAAAATGTTAAATTTCATGAATGCCCAGTATGAACGCCAACGAATGTATACTTCTTGCGGATGGTTTTTCGGAGATTTTAATCGACTGGAATCGCAGAATAACATATTGTATGCTGCCAAAGCCATCGACTACACCGAAAAAGCAACCGGATTGGAATTTCGACGGTCAATCAGTCGGTATTTATCGAAAATCGAAAGTCACGATACCGGTTTGAAAGCCAGTACCATTTTTAATAATGCTTTCAAATCCTGCAATCCCGCTGATTCATAAGACTTTCCTGTTTACGGAGTCTGAGTTTGGAGGGTTATTTCGGGATATCCCCGAAAGTCTCATTTCATGATGCGAAGGGGGCCGATTATAATTTCATTGATGAAATGTTCGATAAACAAAATCTCGGCTTTTTTATGGATATTGCTTCTGTCGATTACGGTGAAACCCGTTTCGGCGGAAGACACCGGTCTTTGGCTGGATGCTGCCTTTCCGAAAAGTGCCGTCGAAACTCTCGGCTGGCAGGGAAAATTTGTTTCGAATAAGGTCAATGCCGATTGTGCCCTGTCACTTTCCGTTGCCGGTGCTCCTTCAAGTCCGGAAAACAGCCAAAAAATCCGGCTGGTATACGTGCTTGTCGCACCTTATCCCACTTCGAGAGATGTCGTATCGTTAAAAATGATCGAATCTTTTTGGACAGGAAAAGCTATTCCTTCTCTAAGTCAAATATTGGTTGATGCCGAGACAGACGCGGTTTTTTCCGCTGTTTGGGGAGAGCCGAATCGGGATCAGGTTATAACCCTTCCCGCGGACGAGATTCTTGAAACAGCTTGGAGCCGAGAGAAAACTTGGGCGATTATTCCGTTTGATAAATCGGATCCGCGGTGGAAGGTTTTGAAAGTCAATAATATCAGTCCGCTGGATTTCGATTTTGATCCGGAAACCTATCCCTTAACCGTAACCTGGCAAACAGAATCGTTGAAGGCTGATAAGAATTGCCAAATTCCTCAGCCGGCCGGCAATTTTGATCCGAATAAATTAACGACATTGACCCTGACGGGGACGACAGCCATGGTACGCCGGTTGGCTTATGCGATCGAAGATCAGGGGGCTGATTTTATCACTCGGAATATCGGACCGGTTCTCAGCCGTTCGGATTTCACCCATATCAGCAACGAAGTCTCTTATTATGAAGATTGTCCGCCGGGAATTCCGCTGCGGCGCGAAGCGAGATTCTGCTCCCTTCCTTCCTATTCGGCGGTTTTGAAGAATGTCGGGGCGGATTTGATCGAATTAACGGGCAATCATATTTTTGATTGGGGCATTGAGCCCTTCTTGTTCACTTTGGAACAATATCGGGAAGATAATCTGAAATATTACGGCGGCGGGAAGAATGCCGGGGAAGCGCAGCAACCGGTTTTCATCTCACATCACGGGAATCGGATTGCCGTTGTCGGCTGCAATTCCGTCGGACCGGAAAGTGTCTTTGCGACGGATACCCAACCCGGCGCGGCTCGCTGCGATATGGATCGACTGTCTGCCCAAGTCAAAGAACTGAAGGAAGAAGGGTGGATGGTAGTGGTCACTTTCCAAAATTTTGAATATGATGACTACACCGTTCCACCGGTTGAAAGCCATGATTTTTATGCGATCGCGGAAGCGGGTCCGGTCATTGTCAGCGGCAGTCAAGCCCATGTTCCGCAGGGATTCGCATTTATCGGCAAAACTTTTGTTCATTTTGGGTTGGGAAATTTGCTCTTTGACCAGATTTCCGATATCGAACGGGATTCGTGTTTTGATCGTCATTATTTTTATGACGGGCGTTACATCGGAAATGTCACCGAGACGATTCGACAGGAAGAAACCATGCAGCCTCGTTTTCTTCGTTCAAGCGAGCGAGCCCCTTTTTTAGAAAAACTGTTTGGCGTTTCCGATTGGACAAAGGTGTTTAAATGAAAAAGAAAAGAACCCTACCGGCTGTTTTATTGATTTACTTCTTGTTCGGCATATTCGCTTTGAGCGGATGCGGTTCTCAACCCAAGCTCAGCGCAGAAGAGACTGTTCGGGCATTTATCGATGCTGTTCGCGCGGGGGATATAGAGAAAGCTTCGAGCTATCTGGATGATCCGAGCGTTTCTTTGACTGTCCCGCAAAATCGGTTGGGAGAGGCGATCCGTCAATCCATGAAAGTGGTGTCGGTGAAAGAGAATAAAAATGATGAAACTTCTTCTCTCTTTACCGTTGATGTCACCTTGCAAATGCTGGATGTTTTGCAAGTGATGAGCCGTGCTACCATGTTATATCTGATGGATACCAAAACCGATCCTCAAAAGATCGATCCGGAAACTATTCAGGATGATCAACGGATGGCGGCGATATATGATACGATTTTGAAGGAAGATGAGAGAAACCCGCTGCCCGTCAAAAAGACGCTTTGTATCTTTACGCTGCGGGAACAGAATGGCATTTTGAAAATCGTAATGGATGAATCTTTGGCGAATACGCTTGAAGGAAACATCCGAGAAAATCTTGAAACGATTCGCAAGATTCTTCGGAATCAACAGGAGACAGAACAATGAAAGAAAAAGTCCCATGCAAAGTTTTGATTTTAGGTTCCGGCCCGGCCGGGATCTCCGCCGCAATTTACACCGCCAGAGCTCGATTGGAAACGGTTGTCATCACCGGTCCTTCTTTGGGAGGTCGGATTTCTTTGGCATCGGAAATTGACAACTACCCCGGCGTAACCGATAACCCCAGCGGCACCGAATTAATGAGCCGATTTATCTCACAAGCCGAAAAATTCGGGGCGGTTTTGGATTATGACACAGCTATTAAAGTCAATTTGTCCGGCCGTCCGTTTGAAATCGAGACGGAGGGGAAAATATATCTGGCAGAAAACCTGATCATCACCACCGGTTCCAGAGCGGTTACCATGTCCGTCCCCGGTGAAAAAGAATTAACCGGCTCCGGAGTTTCCTATTGTGCAACCTGCGACGGATTTTTCTTCAAGGATAAAAAAGTGGCGGTGGTCGGCGGAAATAACGAAGCGGTGGAAGAAGCTATTTTTCTGACCAAATTCGCTTCGTCGGTAACGATCATTCATCGTCAAGGTGAGCTGCGGGCTGATCCGATTCGACTCGAAAAAGCAAAGGAAAACCCGAAGATTCAATATCTGATGAACTCAACCGTCACCGCTGTGTTGGGGAAAGATCATGTCGAAGGCTTGAGAGTCAAAAACATGCTGACCGGCGAAGAACTGGATATGCCATTTGACGGCGTCTTTGTATTTATCGGTCAAAAACCGATCTCGGAATTATACGAAGGTCAGTTGGAGATGGAAAAAGGGTTGATCAAAGTGGATGACCGGATGCGGACAAAAATTCCGGGTGTTTATGCGGCCGGTGAAAGCGTCGACGGCTTTTATAAACAGGTGGTCGTATCCGCCGGAATGGGTGCGATGGCGGGTATTTCATTGATTAAAGATCTTGCCTGATCAGCAACGGAAGACGGAAAGGAACCAGATCATGAATCAACAAGCGGAAGCTTTTATTCAGCAGAAGCGATTGGTTGAAACTTTTTTAGCGCTTGTACGGGTGGACAGCCCCTCCGGTCATGAAGCGAAATTGAGTGACGCGCTGGTGAAAGAATTGATCAAACTGGACGGAGACCCGCATCAGGATGAAATCGGCAACATCGTCGCCTATTTCAATGGGAACGGCAGCGATGATACCGTTATGCTTTGCGCCCATATGGACACGGTCGGAAACGACGTGGGAATTCAGCCCATCGTATTATCGGATCGGATCACATCCGACGGGACGACCATTTTAGGTGCCGACGATAAATCCGGAATTGCCGTCATTCTGGAAATTCTGAAGGTTTTTAAAGAGCATCCGGAAATCAGCCACCCCGCGCTGGAAGTGGTACTGACCGTTCAGGAAGAAGTCGGGTTGGTTGGATCGTCCTATCTGGACAAATCGCAACTGAAAGCGAAATGGGGACTGGTTTTGGATTCCGGTGGAAGAATCGGGGGAATCACCGTATCCGGTCCGACCTCGCGAAAATATACGTTTACGATTCTCGGCAAAGCCGCTCATGCCGCCGTGGCGCCGGAACAAGGTATTAATGCCATTCAGGCAGCCGCGTTGGGGATTACCAAATGCCCGTGCGGAAAGGTCGACCCCGAAGTCGTGATCGGGATCGGCGTCATTCAAGGGGGCATCGCCACCAATATCGTTCCGGATAAAGTCGAAGTAAAAGCGATGATTCGCAGCCGGAATCCGGAAAAACTGGAACGATTCAGCGAACAGATGGAAAATTCTTTTCGGGAGGGATGTGAGCCCTTCGGAGCCAAATCGGAAGCGGAAAAGAGCGATTCTTATCAGGGGTATCTGCTGGATGAAAATTCCGTCCCTTGGCAAAAAACCAAAAAGGCTGCGGAATTATTGGGTTTTCCGTTTTTTACCGAACATTCGTTGGGTGGAACGGATTGCAATCATTTCAATCAAGCCGGTATCCCGTGTTGTTCCGTTTCCACCGGCATGGCCAATGAGCATATGAAGGATGAATATATCCGTATTCAGGATTTATATGACGCAGCCCGGCATGTGATTACCGCGATAACGATCGCATAAAAAGAGTTCGTTCGGAATTTTATCGGTCCGGCATCGCTTTTGAGTTGTGCCGGACCTTTTCTTTACCGGTGATGATCATATGGGCCTGCTTTTCGGTGTCACCTCCGTCAAGTAATTTGAATTTTTCGTGTTTGCAAAGAATATTTCCAGAGATCGATACTGTTTTGCTCTCTATGAATATATTTCAATAGTTTTCTGCTAATTGTCTCTTTTAAAAAAATTTAACAGCGTAGATTTGTTAAAAAGTGTCTGTTATCTATTAGTAACTATCATTTTAGAAATATTTTTTAAAAGATCGACGGTTTAAAAATCAGTGAAACATGAAAAAAGAGGTATACGAATTACGTCGAAAAGTTAAGTAAGCGGAGAATCTGTTTAGATTGTTTATTCAACAGGCTTACAGAATATAAGCAAGGTATTTTCATCTATTCAAAAACGAAGAAATGCCGATAAATGATGAATCGGTAGAGAAAAAATGTACTCGAAATAATTCTTATCAATAAATATTGGCGATATGAGTTGGCAGATTCTCTCATTAAATAGGTTTTTATTATTACAGAATAACTTGACAATACGTATAAATTACTTATAATATTTTCAAAGGAAAATAAATGAAACGAAAAGACCTAATTAAACTGTTGGAAAAGAATGGATGGGAGTTGGTTAGAAACGGTGCACAACATGATGTATATCGGAAAGGGAAAGACCAAGAAACAATTCCGAGACATTCAGAGATTCCGGAAATTTTGGCAAAAAAAATCATTAAAAGACGAAATTTGAAATAACCGGAACAGTCGGAGTTTGATTAGGCAATGGAGGAGGCAATTATGAAAGCGGTTTATCCGATCGTCCTGACGAAGGATGGTCAATATTATATTGTGGATGTACCGGATTTTGGGATCAGTACTTTCGGAAAAAGTATGTATGACGCAATTAAAATGGCACGGGATGCGATCGGCATCGCCGGGATCGATCGAGAGGATCACGGTGAAAAAATTCCGGAGGCGACATCGTTTGAGGAAATCGTCAAAAAAACCACAGAAGGCATTGTGACGTTAGTCGATGTCGATTTCGTTGATTATCGAAAAAAACATGAAAGGCGAGCGGTAAAGAAAACTTTATCATTACCGTCATGGTTGAACGAAGCAGCAGGAGAAAAAGGGATAAATTATTCTGCAGTGTTACAGGCTGCATTAAAGAAAGAACTCGGTATCAGCGAAAAGGAAATTGAAAAAGAGTATAAACAATAAAGGGTTGCATTAAATAAGTTGTTCTTCCGAGCGCGGCGAAGTCGGCAACCATACGATGAGGTTATCGATGGCTTGTCGACTTTTTTATCGGTAATCGTACCGGTTTCGCTGAATCTGCTCTCAGCTCACAGACCGTTGCTTGAATCTTTTGGCGGTGACCCATTCCGTCAGCCGGCTGAGAATTACTCCGCCCGCAATTATCAGCCCGCTCCTGAAGGTAACATCCGAATAACCGTTTCCCGCCGATAAATCCAACCAGATCCCGGTAAATACCTGTCCGATAAATGTCAGTAGGGTCAGATGAAAAGCGGAGATATGCGAAACGGTTAAATTGCAAAGCAACACAACCGTCACCCCCAGAACCCCTCCAAGAAAAATCCAAGGGCGGATCGGAAATTCAATGTTGAATGGATCGCCGGCACGCCTCAAAGAAGCTGCTGCCAACAGGATTGTGACCGGCAGGCCCACCAAATGATTTACCAGCGAACCACGTAACGCTCCGACTTTCTCCGCCAATCGGGAGTTGACCGAACGGGAAAGCACGACGGAAACACCCGCGGCAAACGAAACAATCACCGCAATGACCGCTTCCGTGACTGTCTGATCCAGCATGATGAAAACGCCGATCAGCGCAAAAATCAATCCGGGAATGGAACTCTTCAGAAACGGTTGCTTTTTCATCCCGAGCAGGCCGGCGGAATCGACGATCAGGGACATGACGGTTTGTCCCAGCAATCCCAATGCGACAATGCTGGTCATGCTGATGCGCCCGAATGCCAAGTTATTGAACACCGTGGTAAAGACACCGATCGCTCCGCCCAAATAAATCCAAAGCGGCTGATGCCCCCAGAGCGGCTTTTTGGGCTTCTGAAAAGCGCAAAGGATCATGGCAAACAGAGACCCGACCGCATGGATAATTGCCGCCGCCGGAAATATCCCGAATTCTGCGGTCAAATGCCCGTTTATGGATATCATGACCGCAAGCGTAATGCCGGTTAAAAGAGCCGCTATCTGAACCATTTTTCTGTGTCCCTAATCGAAAGCATATCAAATAAGCAGCGAAGGGAGTAGGACATTTGTCATGGTGTTTTTTGCGTTTTCTGATCTAATAGAGAGAAAGGGGAAAAGATATGAAAAAAGAGATCCCGACCAAAAAACATCTGGAGAAACTCGCGGAATATAACCTGCAAACGATCCCGCCGGAAAAGTGGATGAGTGTACGCTATCAGCCGGGTGAAGCCATCACCCGGGAAGGTGTTGAAATCGAAAACCTGGCACTGGTCATCGGCGGAATGGCGAAAGTTTATCGCACGGCACCGAACGGCAGGAATCTGATCCTTTGTTATTACCTTTCCGACGGAGTGATCGGGGAAATCGAATTGCTCACCCGGCGGAAACGTGCCACAAGCACCGTTACCGCTATCTCCGAATTTGAATGCATCGCGATTGACAGTGAAATCTGTGCCGCGGAACTGAAAACAAATATCCCGTTTTCGAACAAGCTTGGGACAACGTTGGCGGAAAAGTTAGAACGAAGCACCGATAATTATGTGTTGTCGGCGTTGTGCTCTGCCGAAGAACGTCTTTGTACCTATATTCTGCAGAACGCTCCTACTGGCTTGTTTCGCGATGTATTGACCGATGTAGCCTGTTCCGTCGGTACAAGTTATCGTCATGTCCTTCGTCTGCTGTCCGAGCTTTGTAGCGAAGGGATCTTACGGAAATCCGAGAGCGGATATGAAATTATGAACCGCGAAGAGCTGATCCGCCGTTCTCGGGCAACGGCCAATCAAAAAAGCGGAATCGTCAAGAAAGAACTCCGCTAACCGGCAGCCGAATGAAGGTACCGTTCAAAATTCCGGAAGTATCGCAAATTCTGTCCGAAAAGGTTTTTCCCGCCGGATCGGATGATCGAAACCCGTAAAAAATCCCCTCGTTGAAGGCTGAAAAAGAAAATGAACCCGATCGAAGACGGTTGTTGTGATTCGAACAGCCGGGATTTTTTATACCCGAACGGCGGTTTGAGGAAAACTCAGAGCGCTTTGCGGTGGACCATGTATTCCGCCCACATGGATGTGCCGATCACTCCGGCGTTGTTCCCCAATTGAGCGGGAACAATCTGGATCCTTTCGAGCGGGACCAAATGGACATGTTCTTGGATCGCTCTGCGCATGGGCGCAAACAGGATTTCGCCGGCCTGCGCAATGCCGCCCCCGATTACGATCCGTTCCGGCTCCAGTTGGACGATGGAATTTCCGATAGCGATCCCGAGGTAATATCCGGCTGTTTCATAGATGTTTTTCGCGATTTCATCACCCTTCAACGCTGCGTTGAAGACCACTTCTGGTGTCATCTTATTTAAGTCGTAATCGACCATCTCTCCCAAAATCGTCGTCGCGCCGTGCGCGATTGCTTTCAGAGCGGCGGCTCGAATGGCGGGACCGGATGCATATTGCTCCAAGCATCCGTGGTTTCCGCAGTTGCAGAGCGTGCCGTTGGGTTCGACGGTCATATGACCGATTTCTCCGGCCTGCCCGGAATTCCCCAGCACCAATTGTTTATTGATCACCACACCGCCGCCGATGCCGGTACCGATCGCATACATCACCATGGAATTGCAGCCTTTGCCCGCGCCGAATTCGTATTCACCCCAGGTGATCGAACGCACATCGTTGAGGATGAAAGTGGGAATTCCGATTCGTTCAGTGATAAAGGGACCGACCGGGATATTGATCCAATGCCCCGGCAGGTTGGTCACAAAAGTGGTATATCCGCGCTCGACATCCATCATTCCGGGAATACCGATCCCGATGCCGTCGATATTCATCTTTCCCAATCCGGATTCTTGGATCAGGTGTTCAAACAGATCGACCATCCGCAACAAGACCTCTTCATAACCTTCTCTGGCGAGTGTAGGGACGATTGTCAGGTTACTCACCGTCCCCGTTTGCGAATTGACGATGGCAGCCCGCAGATTTGTGCCCCCTAAATCACAACCGATGAAATTCCCCATAATATCCTCCGGAAGTATTTGTATACAGATTGATTAATGATGATTCTACCCGAAACTTCGTTTTTGATCGGATGCGGACTCGTTTCGGGGGAAAAGTCGTTCAGCCGGAGATTTCGGTATGATCCTCCAACTGCCGGTTGCGAACAGCCGCCCGGCAGATAACGCAATCGCGGCCGATTGTGCTGTTTTCGATCAAAGTGCAGGGTCCGATGCGGCTGCCGGAACGAATTACCGTTTCCCCGCTGATCCACGTATCGGGGTAAAGGGTCACATCGCGTTCCAATCGCACGGAATGATCGATATAAGTCGTCAGCGGATCGATCATGGTAACACCTTCCGTCATCCAATAGGTATTCACCCGTTTGCGCATAATCGCTTCCGCTTCGGAAAGGTGGACGCGGGTATTCACTCCCAAAGCCTCTTCCCGATCCTCCAACACCACAGCTTGAACCGTCTTGCTGTCCCGGTTTGCCAATTCCACCAAATCGGTCAGATAATATTCCCCTTTGGGGGATAGTGTGACGCGTTTCAACGATTCCCAAAGCCATTCGGATTGAAAGCAATACAGCCCCACATTACATTCTTTGATTGCCAACTGCTGCGGAGAAGCCTGGGCTTCCTCCACGATGGCTGCCACACTTCCGTCCGCGTTGCGCACGATTCGGCCGAAACCGTGGGAATCCTCCTGAATAATAGTTAACATTGTAAATATAGCCGCCGATTGTTGTTGTAAATCACAGACCCGCCGGATCGTCTCCGCCCGCAGGCAAGGCATATCCGCATAAGCGACCAACACATTTTCCGCCCGGCCTTTGGCGTCTTTTTCGGCTGCGGCGACGGCGTTTGCGGTACCGAGCTGTTCTTGTTGAACGGCAATATCCGCTCTGCCTTCCACGGCCCGAATCACCTGATCCGCTCCGTGACCGGCCACCACGATCGGCCGGAGAGAGGTAACTTTGGCGACTTCATCCAAAATGTAATCGATCATCGGCTTTCCCATGACCGGGTGAAGCACTTTGGGCGTGGCGGATTTCATGCGGGTTCCCTGCCCCGCGGCCAGAATAATCGGGATAATCGACATAGCGGCTCCTCTTTTTTTTATAAAGTTCGCATACGGGTTATTTATGTTTGGGGTCAAATCCGATTTCCGATCGTTGGCGAAAATCTGATTCGCGCGGATTTCCGGCGGCCTGCTCGGTTCTCCATCCTCCGCCGGCAAACGTCAGCGGCAGATCAAATCGGTCATACGGATGACATCTGCCAGGTATTGTACATCATGAATTCGGATTATGTCTACGCCGCTGACAATTCCGGCTGTTACCGTTGCCGCGGTCCCCATCAGGCGCCGATCGACCTCTTTTTGCAGATAATGCCCGATAAAAGATTTTCGGCTGGTGCCGAGTAAAATGGGATAACCCAATTTTTTGAAAGCGGCCAAATCTCTCAAGATATCCAGATTTTGCTGCGGCGTCGTCCCGAACCCGATACCGGGGTCCAGAATGATTCGGTTGCGTTGGACCCCGGCGGAAAGGGCATGCGTCGCCAAGCTTTCCGCCTCCCGCAGGACTTGCGGCATGGTTTCCGCCTCCTCGGAGAGAGGCTGCCAACGCATCAGAATGATCGGTGCGCCGTTTTCGACGGCGACCCGCGTCATTGCAGCATCCTTCAATCCGCCGCCGACATCGTTTATCCAGTCCGCACCGGCGTCCAAAGCGGCTTTCGCCACCGCCGCTTTGCAGGTATCAACCGACAAAAGGGCAGCGGGAAAACGCTCTCTCAGCCTGCGGATGACCGGAAGCAGCCGCTCCCGTTCCGTTTCCGCCGTAACGGATTGAAAGCCGGGACGGGTGCTTTCCGCTCCCACATCCAGAATATCCGCACCTTCTTCCAAAAAAGCACTCGCCTTCCGCAGTGCCGATTCCAGCGGATCTCCGGCGCCTTGCAACAGCCCGTCCCCTGAAAAACTGTCCGGCGTCAGGTTAATAATGCCCATCAGGTACGTTTTCACTCCCCAACGGATCACCTTTCGCGATAAATCCAAAGAAAAAGGCAGTTTTCGGACGTTCTCCTCCGGCGCCTCCGCCAACAAAGTTCGCCAATCTTTCCCCGTTTGCGGATCCACTTCGTCGGGAATCAGCTCACAGAGGGGTTGCAACACGAAACGGCGCTTAATCATCTGCGGATGGGGAATCGTCAGGTTATCGGATTGATAACACAGATCATCAAACAGCAGAATATCGAGATCGATCACGCGCGGTCCGTAGCGGAACGTCTCTTCCCGCCCCATTTTCCGTTCGATCCCTTTCAGGTAGGACAACAGGCTTTGCGGCGGTAGCGTCGTCTGCGCTTCCCAGACCAAATTATAAAAATCCGGCTGATCCGAATATCCCCAAGGTTGCGTTTGATAAACCGGAGAAGTTCTCAGAATCGAGACGGCCGGCGTTAACAACTGACCCGCGAGCGTCAAATTTTCCATTCGATCGCCCAAATTACTTCCGGCTCCGATAAAGACTCGATGCGTTTCCATCAGGCAAACTCTTACGCCGAACAGGCTTGAACAAAAGCGCGGAATAACTTCCGTTGATCGGGCCGGTCTTGCATCCTTTCCGGATGCCATTGAATGCCGGCGACAAAGCGTCGATACGGCGCTTCAAAGGCTTCCGAAATTCCATCCTCGCAATATGCGGCGGGACGAAAACAGTCCGCCAAACGGTCGACCGCCTGATGATGATAGGAATTGACCTTGAGACTGCCGGTTTCGTAAATCGCCCGCAGCATTGTATTCGGCAGCAGCCTCACCGGATGCTCCGGAACCGAGTCGGACGGCGCATCCTTCGGACGTTGATGGAGAAGCGCATGGGGGCATTGGGAAGGAATGTCGGTAATTAACGATCCGCCCATGGCGACATTCATCACCTGTGTCCCGCGACAAATGCCCAGCAGCGGAAAATCCTTTGCCATTGCCAGGCGGGTCAACTCGATTTCGATTTCATCTCTCTCTAAATTGGGAACGGATACGCTTTCATGGGGCAGACCGCCGAACCGTTCGATCGCCACATCTTCTCCGCCGATGAGCAATAGCCCATCGAACATGTCAAAAATCAACGATATGTCCCCGAGGGGGAATTCGACGGGAATCAGAAAAGGAATTCCGCCTTGGTTGAGAATTGCGCGGGTGTAATGGGTATTCACCTCATCGATTCGCGGCTCGGCAGGGTTGTTCGTGAGCTCCTGATTACACACAATGGCTATCAGCGGGGGTTTGCGGTTCATGCATCCGTCCTTTCGAAATCGGGTTTGAATAAAAAAACAGGAGTGAATGGATCCACTCCTGAGGGTATCGATTTAACGAAAAAATCCGGTAAAAAGACTAAAACTTCTGTTTTAAGCGGGCGCTCTTACCGCTGCGATCACGCAGGTAATATAAGCGGGCGCGCCGTACTTTACTGTGGCGTTCGACGACGACTTTATCGATTCTGGGGGAGCGGGTGAGGAAAGTTCGTTCCACACCGATGCCGTTTGATGCCACACGGCGGACAGTGAAAGTGGAGTTGGTCCCGTTGTTATGAGTATAAAGGACAATTCCTTTAAATTCCTGGATACGTTCCCGGTTCCCTTCCTTAATTTTCACATGGACAGACACGGAATCCCCCGGCATCAAATCGGGAATATTCGGGTTAATCGGGGCTTCAATGCTTCTCAAAATATCAGTCATAATTCAATACCAATCCTTGCAAAGGCTGCTTCAATTTCAGCGCCCAAACGACGCGAAGCAAGATTATAGCATGATCTCCCGAACCTGTAAAGCGGATTGTAATATTTCGGGGACAGGTCTTTTGATGCAGCCTTAATTCGATGAAAGTTTCGAATCGTTTAATAAAACTTTTACGAGCTCATAAACAGTTGTTGACGGATCATTCGATCCGGGATGAGAAGGATGATATTCTTTCATCAATCTTTCCGCATTTTTAATGGCTATATCACTTTTACATCGTAGCCTATGATACATACGATCATCGTTCTTTTTATATTCGGTCTCTAAATAATCACTCAACTTTTTTATATATGATTTTCGATCCATTGAGGTATTTAAATACTCGAAATGTAAAATATACCAAAGCTCAAAAGCCTGGTTTGAATAGGCAACACGCATTTTGTTTTTACGCGCCAAACGAATGGCTTTTTCGAAATCTGCAACAGGAAAATCATCTTTATCGAAAACACACCAAACCTGATCATAGTTCTCTTCTTCATGATCTTTACGATATTGTAAAGCGTGTTCTACAAGACTCACTGTATTTTTCCCGGTCCCTTCGACCTGAATTTTCAATCCCGGAACCCTGAATTGCTTGAAATATTGAGGTTCTGTCTTCGTTCCTTCGCATACAATCAGAATCCGTTGGTGGACTTCTTTGTGGTTAACCGGCCTTTGAAAAGATTTTTTCGACCGCGGAGAAAATGGTTCGCTACGCTTCATCTTGGTGATCTTCCCGTTCAAAATCCATTAATGTCTCTTTAAACTCACCGAAAATCGGGATGGCTCCGTATCTCCCTTGTAAATACTCGCTTCCGAAAGATGCATCATTTCGTACCTTTAATTCTGCCAGAGAATAAAGATGGCTTGATCCTTCTTCATCCTTTTCTACAAACCAAATCTGATCACGCCGAAACAACTTGTTCGAAAGCAGGTTTGTATCATGAGTTGCAAATATAAGCTGAGCATGATGCGGATTTAATTCTTTGGAGTGAAACATACTGATTAATTTCCGCGTCAGTAAAGGATGTAAACGGGCTTCGATTTCATCGATAAACAGGACCTTTCCTCCGATTAAGGTATCAATAATCGGTCCGGACAAATAGAACAATTTTTGTGTCCCTTCCGATTCATCGGTGAGATCAAATTTCGTTTCCTCAAGGACTCCGTTTTCGCAAAGCTTCTGATGAATCGGTCTAAAATTGATCAGCTCACCACCCTCTTTTATCTGTTTTGAGAAAAAATCTTTTAACTCTGGGGGTATATTCTTTGGAAACAATCCCGATTCAGAGATCTTTGCTTTTTCGGTAATGATATTATCGATTCCGACGTCAAAACTGCGGATAAACTGAATAATTATTTCACGATAGGTTTCATTTTCTGTAAAGACCATAGTTGTGAATCCGCGATAACCGGTATCATCCAATCCCGAAATCACGTTAACCGACAGGAACCAGCCCAGAACTTTTGCGGCAATTTCATTATTAAATTGTGCAGCAACGGAAAGAAAAAGCGCATTGGGGCGAGTTAATGATATCAGGGCTGTTTTATTGCCTTTAAAGGCGCGAGAGAAAGAAAACTCGCTTCCGTCACGGGTGAACAATTTCGATTCTTTCCCTTTCGGAGAATAAAACAACCACTCTGTCTCCACTTTTTCTGTCGTAATTTCAAAACCGTAACGATATCGGATATCATCCAAACGGAAAACGACTTCAAAATAAGAAGGGCTGTATTCCGTTTTTGAATCTAAACGAAAGGGAGTGGTATGAATCGGTTCATCCGTCAATGATTCTTTGGACGAATTTAGGATGAAATTCCTCATTAAATTAAATGCCCGAATTAAGTTGCTTTTTCCGCTGGCATTTGCCCCATAAATAGCTGCACTGCTAAGTAGTGTCAAGCCTTGCTCGGCTTGAAAAGTATTATTTTCATCAATCTCGGGATATTTTGAATTTAATTTCGCTGCGACCATACTGAGTGT
>ERZ795057.521-NODE-521-length-40061-cov-7.861471_pt1 | contig 40061 bp, 27 predicted proteins | sample MGYA00375141_ERZ795057 | MGnify/ENA primary metagenome ERZ795057 (study PRJEB30186, sample SAMN05720163) | activated sludge metagenome | isolation source: Anaerobic digester | place: Hong Kong | collected 2015-01-26 ...
CTACACAAGACCGTACACTCTTTCCCTACACGACGCTCTTCCGATCTCTTGCTCATCAGCGAGCACCTGGGCAGGGACTTCACGTATTCGCTGTGCCTGGGAAGCTCAAACTATCCCTGCAAAAAACGCTTTGAGCTCGCCCTGAGCAAGGGCCATTTTACCCATGAACAGCTGAAAAAAATCGAACCGTTAAGCGACCTTTTCAAAAGCGGCAAGATATTCACCCGGCTCGACGTCACCGTGAGCCAGACCGTGTGGGCCGAAATATGCCGCGAGGGCGAGTCATGCTCGTCATTCCGCTGCCCGTTCATATCCCAGTGCTGCTACCAGAAAGCGAGAAAGGCATGGACCCAGTCAACGGTCCTGGTAATGAACCACTACCTCTTCTTCACCAATATCGCGGCCGGAAGGACCTACCTTCCCGAAACCGAAATAGTCATCTTCGACGAGGCCCATTCACTCGAAGAAATCGCGTCATCCCAGCTCGGGAGCACGGCCGGCTACGACCAGCTCATGGAAATCACCGGGCTTTTCCACCGCCCCCGGAAAAAGAACACGCTGTTGAACCACCTGGCAAACAAAAAGGCAAAGGAGACCGCGCTAACCGAACTCAAAGAGATCAACGCCGAGGCCTCTTCGTTTTTCGAAAGCATGCGCGGCCTGATAAACAGGAAAAAAACCCTGCGCCTGCGCGAGCCCGTAAGCGCCGGCGCGACCCTGGCGGTAAAACTCAAAAATTTTCTCTTTCTGATGAACGAGCTCGAAGAGGCGTTCAGCGGGGATGAATTCCTGCGAACGGAATTTGACATCGCCCGGGGAAAACTCTTTCTGTACCTGGAGGCGCTGAACACCGTGGTTTACCAGACACGGGAGCAGTACGTGTACTGGATGGAAGAAAGCGCCGCGGCGCTGGCCGGCACGGTCACCCTGCGGGCCCAGCCCGTGGACATAGCGGAAATCATGCGAAACGAGGTGCTTGCCTGCTACGAATCGTGCCTTTTCGTATCTGCGACCCTCGCGGTAAACGGCGATTTTTCGTACATCGCCGGCCGCCTGGGGATGTCGGCGCACGCCTCGCTGGCGCTGGGCTCGGCCTTTGACTATAAAACGCAGATGGTGGTCTATATCGGCCGGGACCTCCCGCCGCCGGAGTCACGCGAGTTTTCTCCGCGCAGCGCCGGGGCCTCAGCGGAAATCGTCTCCCTCCTGGGCGGCAACTGCCTTTTCCTGTTCACCTCATATAAAATGCTGGGAGAAATTAAGGGCCTGCTTCAGAACATGATCGCGATGCCCATATACTCCCAGGACGAGATGCCGTCCTCCCAGGCCATGGAGCGCTACGTCAGGGACGGCAGCTCGATACTCATGGGAACCCATTCGTTCTGGCAGGGCATCGACCTCCCCGGCGACATTCTCCGGGGCGTGATCATGATGAAGCTGCCCTTCTCCGTGCCGGACACGCCACCCATGGAAGCGCGGATCGAAAAAATCGTCGAGTCGGGGAGGAACGCTTTTGTGTCGCTCCAGATCCCGGAAGCGGTAATCAAGTTCAAGCAGGGAATTGGCCGTCTCATCAGAAGCAAAAAAGACTGGGGAGTGGTCGCCATCATGGATTCCCGCATTCAGACCAAGCCTTACGGGCGCACCTTTCTCAGGGCGCTCCCGCCGGGATGCATCATAACCCATGATCTTGCTGAATTAAAAAAAATAATCGAAGAAAAAAGAACGCCCTGAATCCCTGAATCACGAAAGGACCCCTTTGTCCTTCTTGATCTTTATTTCAAGATCATCATAAGAAAGCGGTTTGCTGAAGTAGTTTCCCTGGAAAAAATCACATCCCTGCTGTATGAGAAAGTCGACCTGTTCCCTGGTCTCAACACCCTCGGCAACGACCTTGAAGTTCAGGTTATGCCCGAGGTCGATTATGGTCGAGGCGAGAGCGGCCGATTTACGGTTCAGGGGAAGGCTCTCGACAAAAGTCTTATCTATTTTCAGGGTGTCGATCGGGTAGTCCTTGAGTTTGCTCAGTGAAGAATAACCCGTGCCGAAATCGTCAATGGCAATCGAAATCCCCATGTCATGGAGCTCCCGCAACTTGCGGATCGAGTCCCGTTCCTCCTTCATGATGCTGCTCTCGGTGATCTCGAGCTCAAGCCAGTAAGGGTCATAGCCTGCCTGGATGATGCTCTCTTCAATAAGCCTGATGATGTCCGGATGGCTGAACTGGATCGGGGAGAGGTTGACCGCAACCATGAGGTCTCGCAGGCCTTTTTCCTTGAGCTTTCGGGCCTGGTCGAGCGACTTGCGCAGAATGATCGCGCCGATGTCATGGATCATGCCGTTCTTTTCGATCACGGGGATGAAATCCGCGGGCCAGACCATCCCCCTTTTCGGAGAATCCCACCGTATCAGCGACTCCATGCCCATGATCTTTCCGTTGCCGTCAACCTTGGGCTGGTAATAAACATAAAACTGGCATTTATCGATTGCCTCCTGAAGCTCGCGTTCAAGCTGTATCCGCGCGAGCATGTCGGAGTACATCCTGGTGTCAAACAGGCTGAACGTGTTCTCCCCCTGGTCCTTGGCGATATACATGGCCGCTTCACTGTTCTTGACGATCTCTTCCGGTTCTTCGCTGTCATTGGGATAAATGCTCACCCCGATACTGGCAGTGACATTTATTGCCTGTCCGTCAACAAAAAATGTATGGCCCGATATTGCCTCCGAAGCCTTTTTCACGATGCCCCGGATGAAATCCTCCTGCGGTTTCATTTTGGAAAAATATATGGCAAACTTGTCGCCTTCAAAGCGCGACACAAGCGCGTTCTCCCTGAATGTCGTCTTGAGCACATTGGCAATCTCCACGAGGATCCCGTCTCCCGCGTTCCTTCCGTACATGGTATTGATATTGGTCAACCGGTCAATACCGAGACACAGCACGGCGAAAATATTGTTTTCCTTCCGGTTCTGGCTTTTTACCGCTTCTGACTTGATGTGGCTGAGCAGGGAGTCACGATTCGCGAGCCCGGTGAGCTGATCGTAAAAAGTAAGATTGTGGGCCTGCTGTTCGGCGAACTTCCTTTTCGTGATGTCGATGATCACGGTTTCAACGACATCCTTGTCAAAATCCATCCTCTGAGAAATAGCGGCCCAGAAAACGGTCCCGTCATTTTTTTTGAAGCGCACTTCCCTGTTATAGATATGGTTATCACTTTTCAATTCCTTGAAAAGGGACTCACGCTCTCCGGGATCGACAAAGAGCTGATAGAAGGAATTGCCGATAAAATCATCCCTCCTGTCATACCCGAATATTCTAAAACCCAGATCATTGCAGGTGATAACCGTTTTGGTTTCAATGTCAGTGGTAAGCATACCGACCAGGGCATTGTTATAAAGTGAACGGTAGCGCTCCTCTCTTTTCTGTATTATGCTCTCAGCGTCCTTTCTCTGGGTGATGTCCCTGGTATTAATAATGACACCCTTAATAAGAGGGCTGTTCATCATGTTTGTGCCTGTTGATTCAAGAAAACGCCATGATCCGTCTTTATGCCTGAATCGGTATTCAATAACGAAATGAACTTCTTTCGAGTTTACAACGTGGGTAAAATTTTTTACCACGGTCTTGGTGTCGTCTTTATGTATGTAGTCAAGAAGGTCTTTGCCCATAATCTCGTCCGGCCTGTAGCCGACAATACGTTCCGACGACTGGCTCTGATACTGAATGATCGCGCCAGCATCGATAATAGTTATCATCTCCGAACTGCGCTCAATCATTGTCCGAAATTTCTCCTCACTTTCCTGGAGAGCGGCGCGGGCCTTTTTAATTTCAGTAAGGTCAACAGCGAGCCCGCTTATACCGACAGTGTTCCTGTCATGATATACATTCCTGGTGTAAAGGTTTACCGAAAGTGTTGATCCGTCCTTCTTTTTAAGGGTGTATTCCCTGCCCCCGTAAATACCTCCATCAAGCGTTTTACTGATTCCCCTCTGGGCCCTGGACCGGTCGACCACGACATCCAGAGAGTTCATGGCAAGAAATTCCTGTTTAGTGTACCCGAGAAGTTCCGTTGCCCGATCATTGATATAGGTAAAGTTGCCTTCACGGTCCAGTTCAAAGATGACCTCGGGCAGAGATTGTATCAGGTCATAATATTTCTGTTCACTTTTTACCAGCGCTTCCTCTGCCCGGATGTTGTTGATTGACAGGGCTATCTGATTTGAAAAAGTGAGGAGCAGATTGATGTCATCTTCAGTGTAGTGATAGCCTTTTTTCTTTTCACCGAGAAGAATAAAACCGGTGAGAATACCTTTTATAAAAATCGGTATTATCAGATCGATTTTATTCACGGCAAAAACAACTTCAATCTTACTGAAATTATTGATTCCCGAATCATGGTCGTCTTTCAACTCATGAATAAATACGGCTTTTTTATTTTTTTCAAGGTAAAGGATAAAAGAAGTGTCCCTTTTAAATTCATAATCAGGCGTCCTATACCGGGAATTTTCAATAGTAAAGGGCTCATAGATGCCTTTATCGTCATTAAGCAGGTAATAGAAGACCCGTTCTATCCTGAGACCGTTATGCAGAATATGGAAAAGACGCTCATGAAGGTTTTTCATGTTTTTGATGTAAATCATATCACTTGAAGCGTCACGCAGGTAAGTGTGATACTTTCTCTGCTCCTCATAAAACCTGAATTCATCTCTTTCCCTGAAATAGTTATAAATCATTTCAGCGAGGTAACTCAGTAAACCTCCGGCGATAAAAAAACCGACCCACCACCTGGGACCAAAAAAAGCCCTGACATCTTTTTCAAGGAGGATGCCCATGGCTATCGGAATGGAAAAAACAATAATATAAATTATCGTAAAAAGAACTCCCCTTCTGATCGCGACGCTTATATCAAGAAGGCGGTACTTAACAATAGCAATTCCGGAAAATACGATATACACGCTTACCAGGCAATGGCCATAGGGAGGAATTGGAATATCATACCACAGAAAATAGTTGGTCATGCCCCCGAGAAAACTGATTGAAGAACTCAGAAATATGTATTTAATCTGATTGCGTTCAACTCCAGATAAAAACCTGTATTGCCGCACCATGAGATAATGGCCATACAGCACGCAGAAACAAAACATAACGATATGCAAATGGAACAGATATCCCGGTTCAGGCCAGTAGGGGAAAAAAAGTTTTTGTTCAACGCTTCTGGTAAAAAGGGGGGTCAGGTTAGACAGCGCGAAAAGGAAGGTCAGAACATAAACCGCTGTTATCGCCTTTTTTTTCTTTTCCGAGAGTTTTAATAAAACCATTAAAAAATGAAAAAAAGCCGCGGGGATGAGTATGGGCCCCATCATAACGATGCGCACCCAGAAAAGGGCTGAGTCTGCCGTATCGGTGAGCTGCCATATAAAATACGGGATGTTCCACAGCGCAACTGAAAAAGCGAGGAAACTGAATACCCTGTTTAAAGGCTTTTTACTGTTATTCAAAAGCACATAAATAGAAAAAACAAGGCTGAGAATCCCGTTTATCAGGGCAGAGAGGGGATAATACCAGCTCATTATATCTCCAGATTTACCTGTAAACCAAAGTGAATATAATCACAATAGTTAAACGATAAAAAAAAATAAACTACTTTTTTATATTGACATCAGGAACATTCAGGCAAAGATAACACTCAATTCTCAATGAATATATTGTCTATATTGTTCGCTGTCTTAATAATAAACAGCAAAACACGACGTTATGCCTTTCTATTCGGTAAACAACATTAAACCGGTTGTCGGGGAGAACACCTGGATAGCCCCGAGTGCTGAAATAATCGGTGACGTGCGCATCGGCAATAACTGCTATATCGGCTTCAGCGCGGTGCTGCGCGGCGATTACGGAACCATAATTATCGGAGACGGTTCAGCAATTGAGGAAGGGGTGATCATCCACGCAAGGCCCCTGGACAAAACAGAAATCGGGCGTCATGTGACAGTCGGGCACATGGCAATGATCCACAACGCGGTAATCAGGGATTATGCGGTTATCGGCATGCAGGCGATGATCAGCGATTTTTCCGAAGTGGGAGAATGGGCCATTGTTGCAGAAAAATCTCTGGTTAAAAGAAAGCAGGTGGTTCCTCCTGGGAAAATTTATGCGGGAGCGCCGGCAATGGAAAAAGGCGACGTAACCGAAAGGCACCGGTTTGAATGGGAGATGGGGAAGAAAGTATACAGTGACCTGGCAGGGCGTTACTCGCATGAGGTAAGAGAAATAAACGAAGAAGACATTCCCCGCTCCGGGACCTCTTCATAATTTTTTTACGAAAAATATTTAATCAGCTTAACCTTGTTCCCTTTTTCATTATATTGAAGCGAATTAAAGATCTCCCTCGCCAGGGCAATGCCGCGACCATGAGCTTCCATTTCCTCATTGATTTTCGCGAGGTCCTTCTTCAATACCTCCGTGGCATTGAACCCTTCTCCTTCATCAGTAATGATATACCTGACACCGCGGCTGTCAACCGCATAGTCAATCAATACTTTTCTATTGGCGTATCTTTCGTCTTTCTGCCTCTGTGAAATTGAGGCAAAATATGAATCACCGTCCAGGGCCTGGCTTTTTTCCTTGAAACTGATGTTCAGGTTCCCGTGCTCAATTGCATTGATGATCATCTCCCTCAGGGCGATCCTGACATTGGTCACTTCCCTGGCATCCATATAACGCACCAGATTTCGCGTCAGCCTGTAGCTTATTTCTTCGGCAACAATCAGGTAGTTTCCAATTTCAAATGTCTGCCTCTCTGAAATAAAATAATTCATCAGCGCATCTTCAGCCACTCTTGATGCCTTGCCGAGTATTTCGTTTTTCCCTTCGAGGTTGACATATTCGAGCTTCACCTGCATCTCTTTAGGTTCGTTGGTGAAAAAACACTTAAACTCCGCTTTAAAGGAAACCGCCTTGCGGTCCTGGGAAAACTGCTTGAGTATTCCGGAAACAATCTGTTTCGTCAGGGACTCTCCATCGGCATAAATCAAATCCATAAAATTCATACCCTGAACCGCCTCTGGAGCATAGTTTAAATGACGGCGCAACGACCTGTTCGCGGTAAGAAAATTCCAGTGTTCATCCAGGGAAAAAATTATCTCGTTGGACCCTTCAACCAGCAGGCGGTATTTCTCCTCTGAGAGACTGATAATCTCTTTGGCCCGGTTTAAATCCAGCACCTTCTGTTGAAGTTCCCGGTATAAATTTTCCCTCTCTCGTTCATATTCATGCTTTCTGATCGCGAGTTCAATAGTGGAGAAGAGGCCCTTTTTATTATACGGCTTGATCAGGTATCCATAGAGGTCGTCAATGACTATTTCATCAAGGGTCTGTTTATCGGACAAAGCGGTTGCGAATACGACAGGAATTTTTAATTTTTTTCTAATCGCCGCCGCTGCTTCAATGCCCGACATCTTTCCACTGAGGACGATATCCATTATGATCAGGCCCGGTTTTTCCTTCAGCGCCAGATCTACCGCATCTTCTCCAGAAAGGGCAGTGCAGACCACGGAATAACCCATCTCTTCAATAAGCATCTGCAAATAACGAAGATCAACAACGGAATCTTCTACAAGCATCAATGTCGTTTTGCGTTCACCCGTCATCATACCGTCCGTCTGTATGCCTTTATCTCTGTTTCTGTTTCCGGTACCTTAAATTATAGGTGATTTACAGGGTTCATGCAAGAATTATTATTTACCGGCATCTATCTCTGATAGCCATGATGTTATACAGATTCAGCACGGGGCAGGCCAGGTTAACCGCTTTAAAAGACTTTTTTCTCCTGAATAAAAATTCTCTGCCTGTCGGCAAAACATTAAATTTTTACTTTTCATATATTGGCGTCTGTGCCAGATTACAATGCAATAACGCAAAACAAACAGTAAAAGGTGTATCCATGAAAAAAGCTCTGGTTGTCGAAGGCGGGGGGATGCGCGGAATTTTTTCAGCGGGAATACTCGACGCGTTTCTTGAAACCGGCTTTGACCCGTTTGATCTTTATATAGGCGTTTCAGCAGGCTCATGCAATCTGGGCTCGTTTCTTGCCGGTCAGCACCGGAGGAATTACCGCATATATACCGGGATGATGACCGATCCCCGCTTCATTTCAGCGAAAAAATTTTTCATGGGCGGGCACTGGATGGACCTTGACTGGCTCTGGGAAAAGATGAGCACAGAAGACCCCATGGATGCGGAGGGAGCCGAAAACCATCTTAAAAAAAAGAAGGGGTCCTTTCTCATCGTGGCTACTGATGTTCAAACAGGAATGCCCCTGTATCTTGAAGGGGAACGAAACACCATGTTTCAGTACATGAAGGCATCAAGCGCGGTGCCTGTATTGTATCGGGGTTCCGTTGACACCGGAGAGAAACATGCCGTTGACGGTGGTGTCGCTGACGCGATCCCGGCAAGGAAGGCCTATGAACTGGGCGCGCGAAAAATAATGGTACTCAGATCACGCCCGCGGGAATATAGAAAATCAAAAGACCTGGAAACGCTTGTCATGTCGCTGACCGCTTTGAACCGGCCGCGCCTCATGAAGGCAATGATACATAAACCTGATCAATACATGGATTCAGTATCGTTTATCAGGACACCTCCGGCTGATGCGGCAATCATTGAGATCAACCCTCCCGAAACCATGAAAACAGGAAGGACCAGCAAAGGGACGGACGGTCTTGACAATGATTACCGTGAAGGAATGAGGATAGGTATTGATGCAGTTAATGAATGGAATAAGAAACAAAGGGTCACGGCCTGACTGAATTGCTGCTCGTTATCCCGGCTCCGTTAAGGACAAAGAAACCGTATTCAGCGCTTATATTCGGATTGAATTTCCTGATCACGGCCCCGCCCGAGTCCGATATGCTGAAATGTATTTCCTTTTTAATCGGATACTTCCTCTGCGTGCAGAACATCCTGAAGTCTTTAACTGTTATGAGGTGGATGTTCGGTGTTTCATACCACTCGTAAGGCAGCAGCCGGTTCTTGGGCATTATCCCCCTGCACAGAAGCTGCAATCGGGTCACGTAATAGGCGAAATTGGGGAAGCTGATTATCGAGTGTAAGCCGATACGGAGAACCTCCTGAATGACGAAATCAGGCCTTTTGGTGCTCTGCAGGGTCTGGTTCAGAATAACATAGTCAAAAGAATTATCTTTGTAATCCGAAAGTCCTTCATCAATGTCTCCCTGATAACAGTAGACCCCTCTTTCAAGGCACTGGCTCACGCTCTGCTCGGATATTTCAACGCCGTAACCGGTAACGTTTTTTTCATTTTTAAGACGCTGCAAAAGCAGGCCGCTGCCGCAGCCCAGGTCAAGCACCCTGGCGCTGTCGGGTATTTCATTAACAATCAGGTCGTATCCGATATTTTCAATCAAGTTCGTCATCTTTTATGCTGTGGCTTTTTAAAAAATTCGCTATATTGCGTTCCAGAGGCCTGTTCTTGACCAGAAAGGCGTCATGTCCTTTATCGGTATCAATATCGGTGTACACGACATTTTTACCATTAACGCGAAGCGCCTTAACGATCTCTTTGACCTGCGTGCTCGGGTAGAGCCAGTCAGAAGTAAAACTCACTACGAGAAAATCAGCGCTTACGTGTTCAAAGGCGGAAATCATGCCCTCATAATCCTTGCCAAGGTCGAAATAATCGATGGCCTTTGTGATATAGATGTATGAATTTGCATCAAACCGGTTGACGAACTTGAATCCCTGATGGTGAAGATAGGTTTCCACCAGAAATTCCTGATCGAAATCGAAGTGTGAAACCGCCGAATCCTGGAGCCTGCGGCCGAATTTTTCATGCATGAGCTTTTCACTCATGTACGTGATATGGCCTATCATTCGGGCAAGGGACAGGCCCGAATCAGGCGAATGCCGGTCATAATAATCACCATTATTCCATGAGGGATCCTTGAAAATGGCCTGTCGTCCCACTTCATTAAAGGCAATGGCCTGGGCCGATACTGACGCGGACGTTGCAATAGCGATGACACACCTGACCATGCCCGGATACAGGATCGCCCACTTCAGGGCCTGCATCCCTCCCAGAGAGCCGCCTGCGACAGCCTGAAGGGAATTAATTCCCAGGTGCCGTATCAGATGCCGCTGGGCCTGCACTATGTCCCTGACCGTGATCATGGGAAACGAAAGCCCGTATGGCCTGCCTGTAGCAGGATTGATCGTTGAAGGGCCGGTTGAACCGTCACATCCCCCTATGACATTTGAGCAGATAATATAGTGCTTATCCGTGTCGAAGGCCTTTCCCGGGCCAATATACGCATCCCACCAGCCGGGGTATGGGTCATCTTCATGGTGATACCCGGCCGCGTGAGCATTGCCCGAAAGGGCATGGCATATCAATACAGCATTGTCCCTCTTACGGTTAAGAGTCCCGTATGTTTCATAGGCCAGAGTTATGGGTGACAGCTTTCGTCCGCAGAGAAATTCAAACGATTCCGGCTCTTCCGCGAAAGTGAAATACTGCGGGGTGACTATGCCAACTGAGTGCTCATCAATTTTACTATTCTTCTTCATAAATCAGCCGTATTATTGATGAGAATGCAGTTCTTCGCAATCTCATCTCTCGAAGCCTTTTCTTCGCTGGAATTAGCACCTTGCCTTGAGCAGGTTGCCGTGGGTTCACCGGGCCAGGTCCCTCCACCACTCTGGATAAGATTGTGGTACAAGACCCGCTAACAAGAGCTCTGTCAATAAAAAAAGATAATTAATAGAACTTTAGAGTTTTAGTAATTTGTTAAACATCATTCATGTTTCTATCTATAAACAATTTATCGATACTTAAGGAAATTATGTTGACATATTTAGGCATAATGATTTTGGTAGATTTAAACTAATCCGAATTCATCAGTTCATAAGCATGTTATTCCAAATAAAATAGCATTTGAGGAGGATTTCGTATGAATCTTGCTGGGTCCTATGGCTTACCTACAGCTGACGTTACCAGAGAATTCTACTTCAATGTCGGCGGACCACACGGGTTTATGAGATGGGGAATTTATATCTTCATGTTCATATCAATATTTTACCTGATCTATACTGTTATTTCAAAAGTACTGATCTGGAGACAGGGTAAACCTGAACTTAGAACAGATTATCCTGAAAAGAGAATTCTGGCAGTTATCAAGTATGTCATACTTCAGGCAAAAATCCTGAGAGAAAAATTCGCGGGAATCATGCATGCGAGCATTTTCTTCGGCTTTATTGTACTTTTTATCGTGACCTTGATAATTGTTGTACAGGAAGACTTCACGGGACTGTTCTTCCATTATCACTTCCTGCACGGTAATTTTTACCTGATCTGGTCTCTCTTTGGCGACCTCTTCGGCCTGATCGTCCTGATCGGCCTCGGCATGGCCATTTACCGAAGATATAAAGCCAAGCCTACGAGACTCGATACGAAGGGGATAGACACCTTTGCACTTGTCATTCTTACCTTTATAATAGTTACCGGTTTCTGCAACGAAGCGATGAGGATAGCCCTCACCGATTTCCCGCCATTTGAAGTCTGGTCCCCGGTAGGATATGTCCTGGCTCTGCCTTTCTCCCTTATAAATGCGGAAGTACTGAAGTCAATGCACTATATCAACTGGTGGCTCCACATGCTCGGCGCCTTTTCGGCCATCGGGCTCCTGGCCACTGACAAGCTGGGTCACGTAATCATTTCGACCCTCAATGTGTATTATGGAAATATAAAAAATGAGGACGCTCAGACAAAATATTTGGTTCCGGTAATCAGCCCTGCTGAATTCGAAACCGCCGAGTCATTTGGTGTTGGCAATGTCGAACAGTTCACCTGGAAGCAGCTGATGGACGGAGACGCCTGTACCCGTTGCGGTCGATGCCAGGACAACTGCCCTGCTTACCTCACGGAAAAACCGCTTTCACCGAAAAAAATGATCAACGATGTCAAGGCGAATATGGATGAAAGGATTCCCCAGCTCAGGCTCGCGGAAGACCCTTCCACTCTTGAAACAACCCCGCTAATCGACGGCGCTGTTCAATCGGATGAATTCTGGTCATGTACCAACTGCGCCGCCTGTATGGAAGCCTGCCCGGTTAACATCGAGCATGTCCCCAAAATGATCGACATGAGAAGATACAAAGTCCTTATGGAAGGCGACATGGCCGGAGAACTTCAGACGACCTTCCAGAACATGGAAAGCAATTTCAACCCTTACGGTTTTGCTTTTGCCACAAGGGGAGACTGGCTGCCTGCAGACCTGGGAGTTAAAACCCTTGCTGAAGATGCCGAAGTTGACTACGTCTACTTTGTGGGATGCGCCGCTTCCTATGACAAGAGAAACCAGAAGGTCGCCACTGCGCTTCTTAAAATACTGAAACAGGCAGGATATAAAGTTGGTATCCTCGGAGCAGAAGAAGCCTGCTGCGGTGATGCCGCGATGAGGGGCGGTAATGAATATCTCTTTCACTCACTGGCAACCACAAACCTTGAACTCTTCAAGGCTTATGGCGTGAAAAAAGTCATAACGACCTGTCCTCACGGCTACAACATGCTGAAAAAAGAATATCGCTCTTTCGCCCAGGTCGGCGTTGGCTCCGACGGCGAAAAACTTTCTTATGATATAGAAGTCTATCATCATACAGAAGTTATTGCCGAACTCGTCAAAAACGGCAAGATTAAACTTAAAGAAGCCCTCGCTGAAAAAATCACGTATCACGATTCATGCTTTCTGGGCCGCTACAATGAAATATACGCAGAACCGCGAGATGTCATCAAGGCCATTCCGGGGACTGAGTATGTTGAAATGAGCAGAAACCATAAAACCAGCTTCTGCTGCGGCGCTGGCGGCGCGAGGATGTTCATCGAAGAGCATCTCGGAACAAGGATCAACCAGTTTAGAACTAAAGATGCGCAGAGTTCAGGCGCGAGCAAAATCTGTACGGCATGTCCATTCTGTATGACCATGCTCACAGACGGAGCCACTGAGCTTGATATACAGAACCTTGAAACCTATGACCTTGCCGAACTGGTCTACAATTCAATGGAAAAATAGCGCGGTAAACATATCCCGGCCATGGTAAAAACCTGGCTGGGATTTTTTAATAAAAAAATGGGGTAAAGGAGTTTTTTATGGAGAACAGTTTGTTTTACATTGCACCTATCGGTTCCCTTGTTGCTCTCCTTTTTGCTTTTATCTTTTATAAAATGATGATAAAAGCTGATGAGGGTAATGCGAGAATGATAGAGATCGCTGGCCATGTCCGTGAAGGAGCCATGGCATACCTTTCACGACAATACAAAGTCGTAACCGTGGTCTTTGTTGTGCTGATAATAATCCTTGCGGTTCTGTCAGTACTCGGCGTACAAAATCCCTTCGTACCGGTAGCGTTTTGTACCGGTGGTTTCTTCTCCGGACTCTGCGGATTCCTGGGAATGAAAACCGCAACAAACGCATCCTCAAGAACTGCACAGGGAGCTTCAATCTCTCTCAACCAGGGACTGAAAGTTGCCTTCAGGTCTGGCGCGGTTATGGGACTTGTCGTTGTCGGATTTGGTCTTGTTGACATTTCCATCTGGTACATCATCCTGAACTACCTGTATGACAACAATGTATGGGGACTCAGTGAATCCCTCATGCACAAAGTTGGAATAGAGGGCGCTTTCGTTGCCGCTGCTGAAGCCGCTCACAATGCAACAACAGCAGTTCCTGAATTCGTGCACGCAAAAATGGTAGAGATCACCACAACGATGATCACTTTCGGTATGGGTGCTTCAACCCAGGCCCTCTTCGCCAGGGTTGGCGGCGGTATTTATACCAAAGCTGCAGACGTTGGTGCTGACCTCGTTGGTAAAGTCGAAGCCAACATTCCCGAAGACGACCCCAGGAACCCGGCCACAATCGCTGACAACGTTGGTGACAATGTTGGCGACGTTGCTGGAATGGGCGCTGACCTTTATGAATCATACTGCGGATCAATTCTTGCCACAGCAGCTCTTGGAGCAGCTCTGCCCTTTGTCGCAGGCGCAACCGACCAGGAAACCATTCTCAACATCCTCAAGCCGGTTATTACTCCGATGATCGTTGCCGGTCTCGGAATCATTTTCTCGGTTATCGGTATTTTCGCAGTTAGAACAAAAGAAGACGCTTCCATGAAAAACCTTCTTAAATCTCTGAACGTAGGGGTTTGGGGAAGCTCACTGCTCATCCTTATCGCTCTTGGTATTATGGCCAATGCCGGCATGATAACCTGGGGTATTTTTGGCGCAGTTATTGCGGGTCTGGTCGCTGGCCTCATCATTGGACAGTCAACAGAATATTACACCTCTGATGAATACAAACCCACCAGGGGCATTTCAAATCAGGCAAATATGGGACACGCTACCACGATTATCGAAGGTATCGCGGTTGGTATGTATTCAGCCGGTATCCCTGTTATAACAATCGTAATCGGCATCCTGGTCGCTTTTGGCGTTTCCGGTGGATTTGATAACGTCAGCCAGGGCCTCTATGGTATCGGTTTCGCAGCTGTCGGTATGCTTTCAACTCTCGGTATTACTCTTGCTACTGACGCTTACGGCCCCATCGCTGACAACGCGGGCGGCAACGCTGAAATGAGCCACCTTGATCCTCAGGTTCGTCAGAGAACTGACGCTCTTGACATGCTTGGCAACACAACCGCTGCAACCGGAAAAGGTTTTGCAATCGGTTCTGCTGCTCTTACCGCAATGGCTCTTCTTTCCGCTTACCTCGAAGAAGTTAAACTCTGGCTCGGAAAACTGGGCGGAATGACCGGTTTTAAAGTCGGAACCGTAACGTTCTACCAGAAACTTCCCGAAGGCATCCAGGAAGGCGCAAACGCCATTATCGCTTCCAAAGCTGAAATGGCCGACTTCGTAAGGGCTTATGACATTACCCTTATGAATCCCCTTGTTCTGTGCGGTATTTTCCTCGGCGCGATGATGGCATTCGTATTCAGCGCCATGACCATGAAAGCTGTTGGCCGTGCTGCCGGCGCAATGGTTAACGAAGTTCGCCGTCAGTTCAAAGAAATCCCCGGCATCATGGACGGTTCTGGAACTCCTGAATACGCGAAATGCGTTGCTATTTCAACAGCCGGTGCACAGAGAGAGATGATTCTTCCTTCTCTCCTGGCAATCATCGTTCCTGTTGTTACAGGCCTCGTTCTTGGCGTAGCGGGCGTTATGGGTCTGCTCGTTGGTGGCCTCACAGCCGGTTTCTCACTTGCATGTCTGCTGAACAATGCTGGCGGTGCATGGGACAACGGTAAAAAATACATTGAAAAAGGCAACTACGGCGGGAAAGGCTCCGATGCCCATAAAGCCGGTGTTACCGGTGACACCGTTGGTGACCCGTTCAAAGACACATCAGGTCCTGCACTGAACATCCTCATAAAACTTATGAGTATGGTTTCTGTTGTATTTACCGGTGTTGTTGTAAAACTGTCACCTCAAATCGGTCAATTCTTAGGACTGGTTAAGTAAGTAAATACATTGTACTGATACATAAAAAAGCCGGCCTTTCAGGTCGGCTTTTTTTTATTCTTTAATAACCCTTCATTTTATTAAAACCTGTTTGACCTGTTTCACAATCTCATCATCAAGAAAATAAGCCATGGCTTTAATTAATGAATCTTTTTCATGAGCATCTTTCATTTTCATTATAATCGACCTTATCACGTCTTTTCGTTTTGATGGATCCAGATCGATCAGATACATGATACTTGATTTGAACTCATTGTCTTGCGTCATCATTTCAATGACCCTGATAAAATCCTCATTATCAGATATCCGTTGTGTCATTTTTCCCTCCACCGTATTTTTTAAACAGATGAAGCGCCATCATTGTCACGGCAAAAAAACCGTATCCCAGGGGTATAAACCCGGACATGGCAATGCCGATCTCAGACGAATGGATAAACCCGAAAAATGAAAATAGTATAAGCGGCAAAGTCCACAAAAAAGCTTTTAAAAAATTCTTTTCAATAAGGTAAACAGCAACTGCGGTCAAAAACATCGCTGAAAAAAGCGCGCCTTCAGAAAACGGGATAAGCCCCTTGAGGTGCGGAAGCGAAGAACAGATAACCGCATTTATTTCTGAAGTGCCAAGCCCTCCCTTCACATTGATGAACTGCCTCAGGATCGAAAGAGCCCACGAAGCTATTGCGGGCATAAGCCCCAGAGCAACTGCGGGCGCGTGTTCCGCGGGTGTGGCCTGAAAGGCCTGAGCGGTTATGATCACACCGATCCAGAGCAGAATGGGATATCCGGCTTCAAGGGGGACCGCAGCGACAATAACGCTCATCAGTCCGGTGAAACAGATCACGGTTATAACGATCCCGTTTATGACCGAATACCCGGCCCTGGCGCCAAGCCCTTTCCACCCGGGATGCCCGATATATACCGTTGTCGGGAAAGGGGAACCGAAAAGCGAACCGGCAATGGTCCCGATGCCGTTCATCAAAAGGGCGGGTTTCGCCGGGAACGAGTCACCGGCCGCTGATGCAGATTCAAGGTTCTGCAGGGTCCCGAAAAAGCTCATTAAGCCCATGGGAATTGAAATTGAAAGATACGGAACAATCTTTGCCATGCCCAGGGTTGAAAAAACACCAAACAGTTCCGGTCCCGGCACATGCAGGGATACAGAACTTACCGATTGCGTGAGAGCCGCAGTGTCCATTGCTCCGGTACTCCAGGCAATTATGGAACCGACCGCAAGCGCGTAAAATCCTGCAGGGATCCTCAATGGAAGCTTGACATGAGAAAAATACTCGGCCATAATTAATGCCAGGGGGATAAAGGCGATAACCGGCTTGTCCCATATTTTAATGGTGTGTTCAAGGGCGATAAACGCCACGGCGATACCGGCCAGAGTCGATAACAGTGCCGCTCGCGGGGTAATCCTCCTTATCCATTCACCCACAAAGGCTCCGAGGCCTTCAAATATCCCGCTGATGAAAGCGCTCATCACACCGACCTTCCAGGCGAGATCAGCGTCTTTTGTCTGGATATAAACCGGCGCGATGATCATGGAAAAAAACGCGATCAGGGTCACGGTATTGATTCCATAGGGAAGCGCAGTGACGTCTGTTCTCCCTTCACGCCTGCCCAGGCGCCGCGCCTGGTATGAATAAAAAATATTGCCGCAAAAAACTGAAAGCGCTGTCGCCGGAAGGATTTTCCCGAAAACCAGTTCACCGGGCATACCCAGTTGACAGCAGAGCCCGGTAATAATGAGCAGATTGACCAGATTATCAATAAAAAGTCCGATGAAGCCGTCAATGTCCCCTTTAACAATAAAGGGATAATTCAATAATTGTTTTCTGACCGGCATTGTCTGTACCCCGTTTTATTTTTACTGATAGTACTCCTGCCACCTTTCAGTTTCAAGATAAATTTAACGTACACTCGGCCGTATATTGTTCGTACCGTTTATTCTTAGCGTGACCTCCGAAATTCAAGCTATAACAATTCACCGGTGTTCTGAGAATTTACTTTTACAGTTACTGCAAAAACCGTCCATCCAGTCTTTATGTCATTCGCAGTGTTATACGCGGTTTTTTGAAATCATTTCCCGTAAGACAAAATGCTATAGGTCATTGGCCCATCGGATGATTTAAAAAAAGAATTATCACTGATATTCATCCAATAAAAAAAAATCTATTTTATAACCGTTATCGTTAATGGTCGGGGGGGACGAAAAATGTTTAAAAATGCTTTCTCACTTTTTTTCCTTTTTATCATTATTTCAATTTCCAGTTGCGAATATGATTCAGAGGTAGGCTTCCTGCTTAAATCAAAAAAATACAGTTCCCAGGTCATTGCTGTTGAGAAATGGCCCGAGAACACCATTCCCTATCATTACGCTGACGAGTTTGCTTCATATGAAAAAAACGCCATCAAATACTGCATGAAAGTATGGCAAAAAGCCTGCGGAATAACATTCACGGAAGTTAACGATACTGATACAACACCGGAAGATGAAACAGTTGTTCTTTCAATTTATAAAGCTGAAGACGACGCTGAAACTGCCGAATCAACCGTTGGATATGTCAGTGACCCATTTATGTTAATACGGGGTTCCCGGTACAGAACTATCCTTCATGAGCTCGGGCATGTGCTCGGCCTTCTTCACGAGCATCAGCGGCCTGACCGGGATAATTATATAACCATCAACTGGGCGAATATACAGGCGGCATATATTTCAAACTACGTAATCCTGGACAGCACCCTGATAGAAGAAGAAAACTATGACTATGATTATTTCTCCATAATGCATTATTCAGCCTATGCTGGCGGTACTGATTTCGATGCCCACACATACGATATCATTGATGAAGAATCTGTTCCTGATCCGGATAAGTTTATGCTTTACCTGACAGCACTTGATGTTGAAAAAACACAGGATATCTACGGCCCTCCAATTCTTTAACACCCGCAGGAAAAATATGCTTCCTGTGATTATCCGCTTATATCACTGAACGTTACATATTTTTTTCAGTGATTAAGCGGACTCTTTTTATTTCCTGAAAATGAAAAAAATTTCCGTATGGACACATTGCGGATAAAATTTAAATTTTGAAAAAATAAATACGGTATGTCATGAATTGAGTTTTTCTATCAGGGAATTTTCGTCCATTCCGGTAATCAGGAGGGTCTTATTTCGCCCCTTTGCCCCTTTGCGAATTGAAATACTTGATTTGGCAATCCCTAATTTTTTTGAAAATAATGCAATACATTCATCATTTGCCCTGCCGTCAACGGGAGGTGAATTCAGGCAGACCCTGATGTTGCCATTTTCATCAACCACTATTGCTCTTCGTGATGATTTTGGGACTACCTTGATATCAACAAGGGCATATAAGGTCTCTCGATCCTGTTTCATTTCATTAATAAATTCAATTATAGCGGTTAACGATTAAATTAAAGCATTTTTTGTCATTCCTGCGCATGCAGGAATCTCATAGGATAGTCTTTTTGTATGAGATTCCGGTACTTCGCTAACGCTACGACCGGAATGACAATGTACTAATTGTTTCGTGATCTGCTATAAATAATATAAACAGAAAAGGGAAAAGACTTTCAGGAAATCTTTTCCCTTTTTCTTCTCTTCATTGTAATTTGAAGAGAGGTACACTTAGTACCAGACTGAATTCACCTTCCGGTGAATCATGTTTAAAATCGAGTTGTCAAAACCCTGTAAACATCTCTAAATTCTAATATAATTTTCCCGTTGAAAAAGTCAAAAAAAATTAAAAGCTGTCGAGCGCTTCATTAATTGTATTAAATGTCTTGATAACCGAGGTTACTTTTGTCAGTTCAAGCACTTTCTTCACTTCAGGATTCGCGCTTGCCAGGCGCAACTGGTTCTTCAAACTCTGATTTATATTCAAGAAAATACCAATACCGGAACTCGTAATCATTTTCACGTCGGTTAAATCCAGCACCAGTTTTTTAATTCCCTTATTAATGATGGCCTGCTGAAGTTTTTCCTTCAAATCAGGAACATCAAGAGTATGCACTTCCTGCATAATAATTTTAATGGTAAATACACCCTGTCCCTTGTCATTAACTTCGATCATAGCAAACTCCATTTGCTTATTTAAATTGACCATATCATTGTTTTTATTGAAGCCACTAATTTGGATAAGTCAACACATTTTTAACTATAAATAACAATAACCTTGAATATACACCGTTTAATTATAGAAATTATTATAGACTTGACTAAATATCCTAATAAACTATAAAGTATCAGTCTCATGAAAAAATCGTTACCGTTATCTGAGCCTGGATTATTTCTGAATCTGTAAATAATTAAATAATCTCTATCTGAGTGTTAAACCTTATGGTTTTATCCGAAAACCTGAAAAAAAGCAACATCCTCATCAATACCAGGGCCATAAACAGATGGGACCTCATTCGTGAAATGGTGGAAACTGCAATAACCAATGGCCTGGTCAGGGAAGAACACCAGGAAAGCATCATAAAAGCGCTGATTGATAGAGAAAAATCAATGAGTACCGGAATCGGGAACGGAGTTGCCATCCCCCATTGCAACACCCCTGATGTTTCAGAAGTGGTGATTGTAATGGTCATCAGCACAAAGGGCATAGACTTTGAATCAATAGACAACCAGCCGGTAAGAATTGCAATTCTGCTTCTTGTACCTAAAAATAAACTGACACAGCATATTAAAACCCTTGCCAATATCGCCAAGCTCATGAGCGACGAAAATCTCAGGTCAAAACTGCTCTCCCTTAAAACTCCTGAAAATGTTTTAAAAGAATTGAAAAAACACGACAGCCAGATTAAATAAAACATCATGGATGAATTTCAGCGAATTACATCGGGCGCAAAAATTGAATGCGACGACGAACACGAAAAGTCGCTCCGGCCGAACCTGCTAAAAGAATTTATCGGCCAGCAAAAGAATACTGAAAACCTCGGCGTTTTTATCCAGTCGGCGAAATTGAGGTCACAGCCCCTGGACCATGTTCTCCTCGCGGGCCCGCCGGGACTGGGGAAAACAACCCTCGCCTTTATCATTGCCCGGGAGCTCGGGGTGAACATCAAAGCGACATCCGCCCCGATCATCGATAAAGCGGGCGACCTCGCGTCAATACTCAGCGGACTTGAGGAAAACGATGTTCTTTTCATCGACGAGATACACCGCCTGTCTCCGGCGATTGAGGAAATTCTCTACCCGGCAATGGAAGACAACACCATCGACATCATTATCGGCCAGGGCATAGGCGCGAAGAGCATAAAGATAAGCCTGTCTCCCTTCACCCTGATCGGGGCAACGACCAGAACAGGCCTCTTGACTTCAGCCCTCCGGGACCGCTTCGGCATCCCCCTGCGTCTCCAGTTTTACACACCCGATGAACTGAAAATAATAGCCCAGCGGTCGGCCGGGATTCTGGGGTATGACATTTCTCCCGAAGCCGCGCATGAAATCGCGCAGAGATCGCGCAGCACACCCCGAATCGTGAACCGGCTTCTTAAGAGGGTCGCTGATTTCGCGACAGTCAAAGACCAGGGGCACATCAATCTTGAGATCGCACGCTATTCACTCGAACGCCTTGACATTGACAATCTCGGCCTTGATGAAATGGACAGAAAAATCCTGTCCGTGATAATCGATAAATATGACGGCGGGCCAGTCGGCCTGAAGACCATCGCTGTTTCAGTGGGCGAAGAGACCGAAACCCTGGAAGATTACTACGAGCCCTTCCTCGTGCAGATCGGCCTTCTCAAACGCACTCCCCGCGGCAGGATCGCCACTGAAAAGGCCTTTAATCATCTTGGTATTCCTTATTCAAAACTTCTTGATGAAACATCCCAGGAATCCCTGTTTGACAATACCTGAACAGATAATTGATGTTCCATCTTCTCTTTAATTTTGTAATCGCGAATTTTCTTTGTGTGGAGAATCAATAATGATCAATAACTCTAAGTATCGGGAAATACCCTATAATTATACATCATTCTCTGACAAGGAAATCATACTTAAATATTTCGATGAAGAAACATGGGACATTCTTAACAACCTGAGAAGCCACCGGGTCACGGGAAGAAGCGCAAAGCTCTTTTTTGAAATTATCGGAGATATATTCATCATAGACAGGAACCCTTACATCTTTAACGATTTTCTGGACAACCCCCGAAAACAGGCAAAATTAAAAGCTCTCCACGAGATGAGGCTTGATACCATTGAAAAAGGGGCCAACAACCAGCTTGTTTTCAAGCTCATTAAAAAAGTCAGGCATATTGACCGTGACTTTTTCACCCGCCTCGCCGGAGAAAACAGCAGAAGAAGAAAAATCATCAGACTGTTTAAAGGGACAACCGGTCAGGCAAATATCAGCTTTACGGCATTCCATAAAGTACTGCACGTGACTGACGCGACTGACTGGAGGGTTGAATATCCCGTTGCGGTTGTTTATCCCGATTCAATTGAAGAGACGGCGGAGATTGTCAAAAAGGCGTCGCTCATGGGCTTAAAAATAATTCCCCGGGGCGGCGGCACGGGCCTTACCGGCGGTGCGGTTCCCGTGATGGATGACACGGTCGTGGTCAATACTGAAAAGCTCAACAGGATCAGGGGAATCGAAATCATTGATGAAGGCCACGGGAAAATACCGGTGGTAGAAGTCGAAGCCGGCGCGGTCACTGACCGGGTCATGGATTACTGCGCGGAGAACAATTACATATTTGCGACTGACCCCACTTCGGCATGGGCCTCCACGATCGGCGGCAACATCGCTGAAAACGCCGGCGGAAAAAAAGCGGTCATGTGGGGAACCGCGATCGACAACATCTATTCCTTCAGGCTCATTAACCATGAAGGGAAAATCCTGGAAATTAGAAGACGCGCCCATCCCCACAGAAAAATATTCCCGGGCGATACCGTGATATTCGACATTTATAAATTCCAAGGTAACGGCGAAAAGGAACCCGTCATATCCGTCAGCCTGTCCGGCACCGAGATAAGAAAAAAAGGCGTGGGCAAGGACATAACCAACAAAGCGCTCGGCGGCGTTCCCGGCATACAGAAGGAAGGGGGGGACGGCATCATCGCCTCAGCGAAATTCGTGCTGTATTCGCCGTTCAAATCAGTGAGGACGCTCTGCCTCGAATTTTTCGGCAAAAACATGATCAACGCGTCAAAAGCGATTGTTGAACTGACTGAGAAGTTCTCAAAGGATGAGGACGTTTTCCTCACCGCGCTTGAGCACTTCGACGAAAAATACGTCACGGCCATCGATTACCGCAACAAATCGAACCGGAGTGAACTGCCGAAAGCGGTCCTGCTCATTGATATTGAAAGCAACCTCGAAGCCAGGCTCGACGAGTCCGCGCGCTCCGTGCTCGACCTGGTTAAAAATTATAACACCGAGGCCTTTATCGCCGAAGACCCCGAAACAAGGGCAAAGTTCTGGAAGGACAGAAAAAATCTGGGCGCCATCGCGAAACACACCAACGCGTTCAAGCTCAATGAAGACGTTGTCATCCCCCTTGAATCGCTTCCTGAATTTTCCGACTTTATTGAAATGCTGAATATCAAAAAGGAACTTGAAAACAATGTCCTGATACTTCACGAGGCGCTTGATTTTATAAAAAGCTGCCGTGATGAGACCGATACCTTCCTTACATCAAAAATATCCAACTGCCTTGAGCATATCAGGTCGCTGACTGAAGGGTATGAATACCATTCAAGAAATCTGGGCACCCCTCAGGATGTTCCCGCTGGCGCAGAGGGCGCCGTCAGCGATAAAAAGCCGCTCTTCCAGCTGATCCGCGACGGGCTTGTTTCTCTGTCCCCGATCGAGGAAAGCATTTCAGGGTTCAGACAGACCTTTCACGGGTACACTGACATCATCAATGCGTTTACGGGCCTGGTCGACGAATACCGGAAAAAGAAAATAATCGTCGCGACCCATATGCACGCCGGCGACGGAAACGTGCACGTGAACATCCCCGTAAATTCAAATGATTACCTCATGCTTCAGGACGCTGATGAAACCGCGGGCCTGATCATGGAGGAGGTCAAGAAAATGGGAGGCGTTATTTCAGGCGAGCACGGCATAGGCCTGACCAAGCTGAAATTCATTGACCAGAACATCCTTGACGATTACGCAGAGTATAAAAAGACAAATGATCCGGGCGACCTGTTCAATCCGGGCAAGCTCAGGTCCGACTTCCCCACCGCGACGATATACACACCGTCCCTTAACCTTCTTGAAAGAGAGGCCTTTATTCTCGAGGCCGTGGACCTGGAAAAACTGACGACATCAATTTCTTCCTGCGTGCGCTGCGGCAAGTGCAAGGAAACGTGCAATACCCATTATCCGGGCGGGACCATGTTTTTTAATCCCAGGAACAAGATACTCGGCGTTTCACTGATCATCGAAGCGGTCCTGTACGAGGCCCAGACTGAAAACACGCTGGGCCTGAGGAACTTTGCCATGCTCAGGGAGATCTCCAACCACTGCACCATGTGCCACAACTGCCTGGCACCCTGCCCGGTAAAGATAGACTTCGGCGAGGTTACCCTGTCGATCCGGCGCCTGCTCGTTGAAAGAAACAGGTCAACCCATAAACCGGTAACTCAGGCCACGCTTTTTTATCTGCGCATGAAGGGATACGCGGCGAACAAGATCATGCGAATCGCTTTTCTGCGCGCCGGATATGCGGCGCAGAAGCTGGGCTATTACGCGATAAAGCCGTTACACCGCCTCACCGCCAAAATCCTGCCAACGGTTGACGCCATGCTCGCAAGCAGGCTCCCTTCTGCCGGCAAAAAAACGCTGCGTGAAATCTTCGATCTCACCGGGAGCAACACCTTTTTCGCGTTCCAGAACCCGAACGTCCCCGTGGGAAAAAGCGTGATATATTTTCCCGGATGCGGCTCTGAACGGATGTTTTCGGAGATCAGCATCGCCGTCATCGCCCTGCTGTACAAGTTCGGGGTGCGCGTCGTCATCCCTCCCGGTTATCTCTGCTGCGGTTACCCGCTTCTCGCCAATGGCAGAACAAAAGAAGCCGACATGAAAAGCTACGAGAACAGGGTCATTTTCCACCGCATGGCCGACATCATCGGCTACATGGAAATACAGGACGTGATCGTTTCTTGCGGGACCTGCCATGAGATGCTCGGCAAATACCAGGTCGGCAACATCTTTCACGGCGCTTCGATAATCGATGTCAATGAATTCATCGCGCGTGAGCGCCTGTACTCGGTCGAACCACGTGATGAAAATATTCTTTATCATGACCCCTGCCACTCGCCGTTAAAGACTCTGGGTGTTGATAAAACCTTTACCGGCATCTTCGGTGAAAAGCCCCTTACCGTGCCAAACTGCTGCGGCGAAGGGGGGACGCTCGCCCTTTCGACACCGGAAATATCAAACCTGCTGCGAAAAAGGAAGCGGGGCAATATCACCGGCCTTACGGACCGGAGCAGGGTAACGGTACTGACCACCTGCCCCAGCTGTGTCCAGGGCCTTTCGCGAAAACAGGAGGGAATCTCCGTAACCGGAAAATCTCTGGCTGTTTTCATCGCCGAAGAGATTCTGGGAAGCTCGTGGCAGAAGGAATTCATTGCTCACGTTAAAAAGCACAACGCCATTGAGCGGATAATATTCTGAAAAAATCAAAGGCCCATTTTAGCTTAACCTGGTTTCGGTATTAACCGACAATGAAAATGATACGACACGCAAATTCAAACCCGGGATAATGTTATGCAAAGGATACTTATCATTTTACTTATCTGCGCCCTTCCGGTGGTTGTCATGACCCAGGAAAATGAGGCACCACAGAAAACCGAAGAAACGACCCGGACAGTACAAAAGCAGGTACCGGTATTGTCCCAGTACAGTAAAGACTTTCTAATAAAAAATATCTCTTTTAACAAACGCATTGAGCTGTCAGGCAAAGGCGAGCTGCTCGAAGTGGAATTTGAGCTTGTGAACAAAACCGATTATCCCCTTGACCTGTATCTTTTCATTATAGCAAGCTATGAAGTTAAAGAGAAGACCAGGTCAAGCTTTGAGACTCCGATCCCTCCCGAGAAAAGGATCCGCAGTTTTATACCCTACCCTGATGAGATTGACAACTTCAGGGTCCCTGCAAAAGACGCCCAGGGAAACACCATTAAAGACCGGCAGGGGCATGATGTTTACACCTGGGTCAAATACCCTCATGACTCCCAAAAGGGCGTTGACCAGGAAACCGGCAAGCCCTATCATATCAAGGACAAAAAAATAATACGCACCTACCATCTGAGCCCCTACCGGGCGAATTATTTTTTCTTCAACCAGGCGCTAATCATGATATTCGACTACGAAGGGAACCCGGTATACCGGAAGTTATACGACCTGAGCTCATGGAGACGATAGTTTTCACAGGGATTTCTATATAAAAAGGGCTGTCCTAAAAGTCGTCTCGATACTAATTTCGTGACGCTCATTGAGTGATTTTGATGGAGAAAACATCAAAATCGTATCGAAATGAGCGGGAATACTGTGTCCGCTTTACGAAATTCACTCGACGAGCGTTTTTTAAGACAGCCCCCTTTTTATTACTTCTTGGCAAGCAGGCGCACCATAATGATGTCCTTGATCGATTTCAGTTTATTGACAAGAGCATCATCGGCATTGCCGTCGATATCGATGATGTTGTAGGCGTAGTCGCCTTTGCTCTTGTTGAGCATGTCAGCGATATTGATATTGTGGTCAGCCAGGACCTGGGTTATCTGCCCGATCATGTTCGGCACGTTCTTGTTCGCAATAATGATCCTCATCTTGCCGGTCAACGGCAGCATACAGTCAGGATAGTTTACCGAATTGACGATGTTTCCCATTTCAAGGTAGGCCTTGATCTGGTTCACGGCCATGATGGCGCAGTTGTCCTCTGACTCGGGTGTTGAAGCGCCGAGGTGCGGAATGGGAATTACTCTGTCTATTGAAAGCAGTTCCTCATCGGGAAAATCAGTCACATAGCAGCTGATGATCCCCTGATCGATGGCCGCCTTCAGGTCGTCATTGTTGACCAGGCCGCCGCGCGCGAAATTAAGCAGGCGCGTGCCCTTTTTCATGATATTAAACTTGTCCTTGTTGATCAGGCCCCTGGTCGCGTCATTCAGGGGAACATGAAGGGTGACGTAATCAGAATCCGCCAGAAGGCTGTCAAGGCTTATGCTTTTTTTCACTGAACGGGAAAGCCCCCATGCCGCATCAACTGAAATAAAAGGATCAAACCCGGCAACTTCCATGCCCAGGGCCTGAGCGTCATTTGCCACCATTACCCCGATGGCCCCGAGTCCGATAACACCGAGTTTCTTGCCCTTGATCTCAGGGCCTTCAAAATCCGACTTTCCCTTTTCAATCAGCTTGGGAACCTCATCCCCCTTGCCTTTAAGGCCTTTGGCCCAGGTAATACCGTCATAAACTTTCCGTGACGCCATAAGAAGGCCCATAAGAACCAGCTCCTTGACGCCGTTGGCGTTAGCGCCGGGAGTGTTAAACACAACAATGCCTTTTTCGGCGCATTTTTCAATGGGGATGTTATTCACCCCAGCGCCGGCCCGTGCGACCGCCTTCAGGGATTCCGGCAGGTCAAGGTCATGCATGGCAGCGCTTCTGACCAGGATCGCGTCAGGATTAACAATCTCGGTAGCGTATTCGTACTGGTCTGAAGGGAAAAGCTCAAGGCCTTTCGGTGATATTTTATTGAGTTTCTGAATTTTATACATAAGCGTCACCTGTTAATTGTTCTTCTCAAATTTTTCCATGAACTGGACCAGTTTCTGGACCCCTTCCAGAGGCATGGCATTGTAAATGCTTGCCCTCATGCCGCCGACCGAGCGGTGCCCTTTAAGGGTGACCAGTCCCTCTGCGCTGGCTTCTTTAATGAATTTGGCGTCAAGGTCGTCTGAACCGGTGACAAAGGGAATGTTCATGATTGAACGGTCTTCAACCGGAACCGTGGCTTTAAAAAGCTTCGATGCGTCAAGGTAATCATACAGCAGCGACGCCTTCTTCTTGTTCAGGGCCTCAACCGCCGGAATCCCGCCCTGTTCCTTGATGAGATCAAAGACCAGCTTCGCCATGTAGATGCAATAGGTCGGCGGAGTATTGAACATGGAGCCGTCATCGACATGGGTCTTGTAGTTCAGCATCGTGGGCGTAATATCCAGAGGATGCCCGATAAGATCTTCACGGATAATAACAATAGTAAGTCCTGCAGGCCCTATGTTTTTCTGCGCGCCGGCGAAGATGATGCCAAACTTAGATACATCCATCACTTCAGAAAGGATGTTGGAAGACATGTCCGCGATCAGGGGCACCTTGCCCGTGTCAGGGAAGGTCGCAAAACGCGTGCCTTCAATGGTATTGTTCGAGCAGATATAAAAATAATCCGCGTCCGGGCTGAATTTGCTTTTATCAACCTTGGGGATATAGGAAAACTTTTTGTCCTCTGATGATGCGAGGATGTTAACGGTCCCGTAGCGTTTCGCCTCTCCCATGGCTTTCTTGGTCCACGTTCCGGTATGGATCATGTCGCATTTTTTGCTTTTGCTGAAAAGGTTCATGGGAATCATGGCGAACTGGAGGCTCGCTCCGCCCTGAAGGAACAGCACCTTGTAATTTGAGGGGATGTTCATGATGTCCCTGAGAACGGTCTCAGTGTCATTGATGATCTTCTCAAAATGTTTTCCCCTGTGGCTCATCTCCATGACCGACATGCCGCTGTCCTGGTATTCAACAAGCTCACTCGCAGCCTTCTTTAAAACTGATTCCGGCAATACTGCCGGGCCAGCTGAAAAATTATACACTCGTGCCATTATTATCTCCTTACCTAATTTATAATTTACGGGCAATCAGCCGACTGTAGCGGTGCTTTTCCGCGCCGCAAGCCGTGCCCGGCTCATTCGCAAAACCTCTGGCTATGCTTCACCCCTATCAAGGGTGAAGAGAGCAGATAAAAACCTGAACTCATTGATAATATCAACATTGCTGATATAAACACTGCTGTCCGACGAACTCAACACAACAGGAGAAAAATTCACGATGCCCTTAATTCCCCCGTCTATAAGCTTTTCGGTTACGATCTGCGCTGTTTCTCCACTCAGCGTAAGCAGGGCGAGCTCAATTCTTTCACGCCTTATGACCACGGGAATATCGTAGGTCGGGTACAGGGGGATGTCTATTTTCAGCGTCTCCAGCCTGTTGATGTTTGAATCAAAACCCGCAACAATATCAAAATTTTTTGAAAAAAACATGTCGTTCGACAATATCGCCGTACCTGTCTTATCAAGCCCCACAATACAGGCCTTTCTTTTACGGTCAAAACCAAGGCACCTGCTTATCTGCTCCTTGAGCGTTTTTATGTCGTAGCCTGATCCTGTTGTTCCTGTTTCACCGAGATAGGTCAGGTCTTTTCGTATATTGTGTGAGCCTACGCCAAGCCGTTTACCAATGTCATTTGAGGACAGGGTAAGCTGGCCGCGTTCATTCATTTCCTCTAGCAGACTGTACAATTTACAGAGCCGTGAAATTGTTGGTCGTGGTATTGCCATACTTTTCATCCCAGCAACTTAAGGCAGTGTGAAATATTTCACTAACTCTGTCAAGATTAATTCCGTACATATTTCGTTGAAATCGCCATAATTCCATAATTAATTATTATTTTGTGATTTTTTTTACAATTATCCCTGAAATTATACTAATAATTGTTGAAAAATAAAATACCATTTCCTTATGGTGATCATTAAAGTACAGGCCTTTATTGAAAGACCCTGCATAACCATTTAGTATAAAAAGAGGAACCATGGCACAGATACGGGAATTTAAAGGAATCAGGCCCCGAAAGGACCTCGCAGATAAAGTTGCTGAACTGCCCTATGATGTTCTTAATTCGCAGGAAGCCAGGACAATAGCAGCGGGCAATGAATTCAGCTTTTTTCATATCAGTAAACCTGAAATCGACCTTGACGAGCAGATCAATCCCTATGATGAAGCAGTATACCGAAAAGGCAAAGAAAACCTTGAGCGTTTCATCCAGAAAGGGGTCCTGGCTCAGGACAACAGGCCCTGTCTTTACCTGTACACCCAGATCATGAATGGAAGGGCGCAGACCGGCCTGGTCGCGAGCGTGAACATTGATGATTACCTGAACAACCGGGTGAAAAAGCATGAGCTGACGCGCGCCGACAAGGAACAGGACCGCACGACCCATCTTGACATCCTGAACGCCAACACCGGCCCGGTTTTTCTGCTCTACCACGAAGACGGGAAAAAAGAGTCCCTGTTCAAAAAGGCCCTTGAGATCACCCCTGAATACGATTTCACCGCCCCGGACGGCATTTCACATATTCTAAGAGTTATTGATGACCCTGAACTGATACGGTCTTTCGGGGAATCTTTTAAAAATGATATTCTCTATATAGCGGACGGACACCACCGTGCAGCATCCGCGGTGCGCGTGGGGCAGTTGAGAAGAAAGGCGAACCCCTCATATACCGGAGACGAAGAGTTCAACTGGTTTCTCGCGGTCATCTTCCCCCATAACCAGTTAAAAATACTGCCCTACAACCGCGTAATCAGGGACTTTAACGGCATGAACCAGGATGAATTCATCGCAGCCATAGAAAAAAAATACACGGTGACCGCCTCCGGGCTTAAAGAACCGGACAGGATACATTCATTCAGCTTCTACTGCAGCAAACAGTGGTACACTCTTGTTCCGAAGTTTGACATTCCCGATGACCCCATCGAAGGCCTGGATGTCAAGATACTGCAGAACACGGTGCTTGACCCCCTGCTCGGCATTAAAGACCCCAGAACCGATAAACGCATAGATTTTATCGGCGGGATCAGGGGAACGGGAGAGCTTGAAAAACTGGTCGATTCAGGTAACTTTATAGCGGCATTTTCAATGTACCCAACAACCGTTGAACAGCTCATCAATGTTTCGGAAAGCGATGGCATCATGCCGCCGAAATCAACCTGGTTCGAGCCCAAGCTGAGAAGCGGCATGGTCGTACACCTCATGTAAGGGCCGCGGTTGTGCGGAAAATACTTATTGCTTTTTTACCGGATTTTTGTATTTTGATTCCATAATTAGCGGAATCGAGCTATACGATGATCCATACAGCAGTTCATGCCCTTGTTATCTCACTGTTCCTTCTGACAAACGGAAGCGTCGACACTTATGAATATGATAATGATCTGCGCGATTCATACAGTGAACTGCGCAGCATTAAAAACGTCAACGGCAAATTTTACGCCTATATCGTCCTGCTTTTCAATGAAAACCCCCATTTCGTGAACCTGATCCAGAAGGACAGCATCCCCCTGCGTCTGATGAGCCAGGAGGGTTTTCACATCAAGGAATACCGCCAGTACCTGAAAACCATCACCGACCGCAATCTCAGGGTCCTTGCTGAAGAAATACTGAACATTTACCTGGAGCCGCTCCAGGTAGCGGACGCCAGGCTCAGGGAAATAGAACAGATCCTGGTTGATAAAAACATCATCCTCCAGTTTTCTCGTGAGCGTTTCGCCGGGGCTGAGAAGATCTCTCTGGATTATTCGATCTTCGGTAAAAGGGCGCTGATCAGCATTAAACATCCCATTTTGAAAATAAACGAAAAGATCTACAACATACAGCCCTATATCTACTATGACGAATTTTCGACAAGCAATTCGACCTTTTACTATAATATGATCTATATTAACCCGGTTGAAGTAGAAAATGATTACCTGATCGCGAAGAAAATAATAAACGGCGAAAACGTCAACTCGTACTTTTTCGTGGGATCACGGATCACCGGCGACATCCGCTACTGCCTGCTTAAGGCGTTTCCCGACAAACAGAATATCCGCAACGAGATATGGAAGATGTTCGTGATCCACGAACTGACCCACAAGGTGCTGAACAACACCTACAACAACTACGACCAGATCACCGGCGAGGAGCTTTCCCTGTGCAGCACGATTTACCTCAACCCCTACCTGGGGCTTTCGGTCATGTACAGCTACCTCAACTACAACTCAATCAACCCTCACCGCATTGCGGTGATCAACCTGATCAGGTTCTATTCCGAGCAGACCGGAAAAAAGGAAATCATTGCCAGACCGGGTCTTATCAAAAACCTCAAGACCTCTGAAATAAAAAACCTCGCGCGCGATTATTTTAACTCAAAATTGCAGGGGCTTGAACCGTAGGCGGTCCCAACTGCGGTTTTTAAAAAATCAGTATCAGTAACGGATTCTTACCGGGCTTTTGTTTTTCATCTCAAAATATCCGGCCTTGACCCCGCCTGTGTACGCGTTTATATCAAGGTCCCCCAGCACCGAAAGATCGGCCGCGCCGTAAAGCCCGGCCTCTATCTTTTCCCACAAGCTCACGGTTTTTTCGCAGCAGTTTTTCATGAGCGAATCAACGGAGTCATAGAAAACGCCGGGCCGTTCGACCGGGTACTGCCATCGTTCAGCGTGGAGGTTCAGCACATGCCTGTTGATGAAGCGCTTTTCGGGATAACACACCAGGTAATCCGAAAACAGGAAAGGATACTTGCGAAGGTCTCTCAAAATATCTTTAAGCTTTCGGTTGCCGGTGAATTTTAATGTATAGACGGCTTTGATCACGTGAGGGATGACATCAAGCGCGTTGTATTTTTCCGGGGTGATATCCGCGCTTTTGCGGTTTATCACCGGTATCTTCAGATGGTTTATGAACTCGGGATAGCTCTTCTTCACTGAATTGATGATCAGGCTTTTAATCGACTGGTTCAGCAGGGACGAGCGTCCCCCGCTGACGGGAAGCATGTCGTCAAGGGAAAAATCGGTCCTGGGCTCGGCGTAATACAGGTAGTAGTTGTCAATATTATACTGGAACAGGAGGTTCTGCTCCCGGTAAAGGCGCTGTTCCTCTTTCGCCCCGGAGTCAGGGAACCCGGAAAAATAAAATATGAAAGGATGATAAAACGCGTCACCCATGATATGGGAAATGAACCCGTAAAGGTAGGCGCGCTGGAACGCGGCCCATTCGTTGTTTTTATCACGGTAGGAAAGCACTTCCTCGATCATGGCTTGAAGGAGGGCGTGGCTGCCGCCGTCATGGAGAAAAAAAGAAATATCAGAACCGAAGGGGGACGATGATTTTCGGTAGCGGTAAAAATCGAAAATGTTCGGCCCCAGTGCCCCGAACATGGCCGCGCGCAGGAACTCCTTCGAATTGAACAGCGCAAGCAGCGACCGGAGCAGGAACGACTTCTTTTTTCGCCCCTTCAGAAGCTCGATCGATTCATGGATGACGCGCGAATGTGTGACAACTCCCGGCATGGCGGGTACAGTACCAGCGCGTTATTTTTTTTTCCAGAACTTTATTGGGGCAGGATGAAATTTTCCGGAGAACCCCTATGTCATCGCTACACCTTCAGAATACCTTCAGTAAACCGGGATGACAACAAAAGGTGTTATGAAACGGTTGCCCCTAAAATAATTTGCCACCATAGAGGTTCTTTGTTGTAATATCACGCAATCTTGACAAAAAAACATCCCCGTGAGATACTGAAAATAATCATTTTATAAATAACTTTTATTATTATAACATGGTCCATGTTTACTATACCCGGATATCATATTCATGAATCAATCCACGACAATCGGGCAACACCCCTGTTCAGAGCTTACAGTGAAAAGGATAAAAAAATTGTAAGCATCATAATCATCAGCAGGGAAGATTCCCTCTCTGATGAATTTACCAAAGAGCTGGAAACATCCGCTGAAAAATCAACTGAAGGTATTATTACAATATACCGCATTGAAAGACTTGATGACGGCATTGCCCTGATCATGGAAGATTTTGACGGGGTCTCTCTTGAAAAAATTATAATTGCAGGGTCAATCGGTTTAAAGGACAAGCTCCATGTCGCCATAGTAGCAACTGACATCCTGGGCCGATTGCACTCAAAAGCGATCATTCATGGGGACATTTCGCCTCACAGTATTATCGTAAATCAAAAAACCGGAAAAATAAAAATTATCGACAGAGCCTGCTCGCGCTTCTGCAGAACCGGTAAGCAAAAAAGCATGAACATGCAGCCGGAAGCTCTCAGGTACACATCCCCCGAACAGACTGGACGCATGAACAGGGTGCCTGATTACCGGTCAGATTTCTATTCCCTGGGCATCACCTTGTACGAGATGTTTGGGGGAGAACCGCCTTTCAAGTCAAATGAGCCCATGGAGCTTATATATTCCCATATGGCCAGGGTTCCCGAACACCTTAATTCAATTAATCCGCTGGTCCCTGAAGTCATTTCCAATATAGTGGCCAGGCTCCTCGCGAAAAATCCCGAAGACCGTTACCAGAGTGCTTTTGGCATTAAGTACGACCTCGAAAAATGCATGTTGAAGCTTGGATCAGAGGGAAAAATTGAGGATTTTGAAATAGGTGGCAAAGATGTTCCCGAATTGCTGAATATACCGCATAAAATATATGGCAGAACATATGAAAAAACAGCTCTTAAGAAAGCCCATGAACGCATTTCACAGGGCGTATGCGAAGCTGTTTTTATCAGCGGAAGCGCCGGGATCGGCAAAACATCCCTTGTCCATGATGCATTCAGGGATGTCGTTTTTGAAGGAGCTTTTTTTATTGAAGGAAAGTATGACATACTCAAGCAGAATATACCGTACAGCGCTATTATCCAGGCATTCAGGGGACTTATCAGACAATTATTGACCGAAAACAGGGAAAAACTCACTGAATGGAAATCCATGCTTCTTTCCGCCTTCGGGATGAATGGCCAGATCATCATTGATTTAATTCCCGAGGTGGAATTGATCGTGGGACCGCAGTCCCCTGTGCCACCGCTCGGTCCGATGGAAACTAAAAACGTCTTTGACATGCTTTTCACGGCTTTTTTAAAGGTCTTCACGAGAAAGGAACATCCCCTTATCATGTTTCTTGATAACCTTCATAACGCGGACACGGCCTCGCTCAAATTGATGGAAACCGTCCTTATTGACGACGACTGCAGTTTTTTCCTGCTGGTTGGCGCCTATCGCGGAGAGGAAACCGGGACCGGGCATCCCCTCCTTGAAGCACTGGGAAACCTGAACAAAGCCCGCGTCCGCATGGAAACATATACACTGGGGCCGCTCAGCAGCAATGACATCCAGGCACTGAGCACTGATATGTTCTCCAGTGTTCTGGAAGCAGTGCTGCCCCTTACCGAGCTTGTTATAATGAAAACTGGCGGCAACGCCTTTTTTGTCATTGAGTTCATCAATAAAATTTACCGGGAAAAACTTTTATGGTTCAACACTGAAAAAGGGGCCTGGGAATGGGAACTGGAAAAAATTGTCCGGCTCGGCGAGACGGACAATATAATCGACCTTTTGATAGACCGGCTGAACCATCAGCCTGAAGACGTGCGCGAAATACTCAGCCTCGCCTCCTGCATCGGCAACACCTTCCATGCGTCCCTTCTCGCGGAAATCAGAAAAGCGCCGACCCAGGAAACAATAAACCTGTTGTCTGTTGCGATCAGGGAAGGGTTTCTGCTTCCCGTAAAAGAGATCCATGACATTGAAAGAAGGCATGAAAAACCGGGTTATTACCGGTTCCTTCACGACCGCATACAGGAGGCCTCCCGCGCCCTTCTCGTGAAAAGAGATATCCGAGAAATCCACCTGAACATTGGGCGCGCGATGTTGCAAAACATGAAACCCGAAGAAACGGAAAACCGGATTTTCGAGGTCCTGACCCAGCTCGGAAAAGGGATTGACCTGCTGACCGATGATAAAGAAAAGCTGGCAATTGCCTCGCTCAGCCTGACCGCAGGCAAAAAAGCAGGAGCTTCAGCCGCCTACACTCAGGCGTGCGGATTCCTCTCTACCGGCATCAATGTTCTTTCCGGTCATGGATGGGAAAATCATTATCGCCTGATGTTCGATATTTTCCGTGAAATGTCCTATTTCCTGTATCTGGCGGGCGACCTGGAAGAATCTGAAAAAATATTCAGACTTGTCATGGAAAAAGCAGCAACAGATATCGATCGCGGTGAGATCAGCGCTTCCCGGGTCACCCTGTATACCCTGACCGGAAGACACGTTGAGGCCCAGGAAATCGGAATTGAATCACTCAAGCTCCTGGGTATTATGATCGACGGTCGGCCGGAATCCCTCATGCCCCAGATTACGTCAGACCTGGCGGATGTACAAAAAATCCTTGCCGGATTGAACATCGAGGAGGTGCTCGACCTGCCTCTCGTCAAGGATCAGCTGATAAACTCGCAAATACAAGCGCTCGTGGAACTTTCGGTCCCCGCATATTTTTTCAGCCCGAACATGTTCATTCTCGTTATTTTGAAAATGCTGAAGCTTTCCCTTCTGCACGGGAATACGTCTGAATCATCAGTCGGGTACGTGACATTCGGTGCGCTGCAATGCCAGAACATGATGATGTTATACGATCAGGGCTTTGAATTCGGCAGACTGGCGATCCGGCTCAATCAAAAAATCGGGAACAGGGCGCTTGACGGTAGATTATACTACATGTTCTCGACGTTCATCAATCACTGGAAGCAACACATCGAAACGAGCCTCCCCATGCTGGACAAATCTCATCTTCTCGGCAGGGAATATGGGGACTTTCTTTTCAGCGCCTTTGCAGCCGGAGTGGCCGTTATAAACAGGATGATTTCAGGCCAGATGAGCCTGACAGAAGTTCTTGCCGAATGCGAGGCCAATATAGTCTTTTCAGAAAAAGTAAAAAACATTACGTGGGTTGCGAGGCAGCGCCTGACGCGGCAGATTATATTCTCCCTTATGGGAAGGACAGACGGGGAAGGATCATTCAGCGACAGCGGTTATAATGAACAGGAAGAACTGCAAAAAATGCAGGAAATAAAATACATGCTTGGAGTCGCCCACTATTATCTTAATAAAGCAAAAGTGCTCTTTCTGATGGGTAAAAACCGGGAGGCACTGGCCGCGTCCGAAGAATCGGAAAAGACGGTTTCGCTTCACAATACCACATTCCTCGCCACTGAGCACTACCTGTATCAATCACTGGTTCTCACTGCTGTCTATTGCTCCGCTGGAGAAGATGAAAAAAAGAAATATTTCGATTTGCTTGAACGGAATAAAAAGCTGTTTAAAAGGTGGATGAACAGCTGCCCCGAAAATTTTCAATGCCGGTACCTTCTCATTATGGCCGAAATGGAGCGAGTAGCGGGTCATGACATCGAGGCAATGAACCTCTATGACCGGTCGATCATGGATGCTTTAAAAAACCGTCACCCGATCATTGCCGCGCACGCCAATGAACTGGCCGGGGCCTTTCACCTCGCCGGTGGAAGAAAAAAAATCGCGGGCGTCTACCTGGAGGACGCAGTTGAAGCCTATCGCACATGGGGCGCCGAGGGGAAAGTCCATGACCTTGAAGAGAGATATGCCGGTATAATCAGTAAAAGCCGGCAAGTCGATTCCGTAAAAAACGAAAAGCAGAACAGTGAAATTAAAAGAGATCCGCGGGCCAGGGCGCTGACTTCCGTTGCTGATCTGGTTGACCTTACGAGCATTATCAAGTCATCCCAGGCCATTTCAGGAGAGATCCAGATCGACAGCCTTCTAGACAAACTGATGAAAATCCTTATAGAAAACGCCGGCGCACTCAACGGGTCTCTGGTGATTGAAGATCATGGCGGAATCATCGTTGACGCCCGCCATGAACCTGATGGGATCAGTGTCACTCTCCACCCGGCAAAGAACCATCCAGAGAACTCCTATCCGGAATCAGTGATAAACTATGTAAAACGTACCCGGGAAATAGTTGTACTGAATGACGCCGTTTCCGAGGGAATGTTCGTAAGAGACCAATACATCGTTGACAAACGCCCTAAATCAATTCTCTGCATGCCAATTGTCGAGCAAAAGAAAGCAGCGGGCATTCTGTACCTTGAAAACAGCAAGGTCAGCAACATATTCACCCCCGAGCGCATCGAAATCCTGAAACTGCTTTCATCGCAGGCCGCGATATCAGTGAGGAACGCATTAAATTTTAAAGAAATCAACCAGACCAGGGAAGAGCTGCAAACCAGCAAGGAACAGCTTGAGGAGAGCCTGAATGAATATCTTAATCTCTTTAATAATATTCAGGATACATTTTACCGGACAGACATAAAAGGAAAATTGATACTGGTGTCTCCATCAGTGGAAAAACTCCTGGGATATACAACAGAGGAAATCTTACGCTTTAATATTTCAGATCTCTACCGGTATCCGGAACAGCGCACAATCATGCTCGCCAGAATAGAAAAAGACGGATTCATTGAAGATGTCGAGATAGAGCTTATAAAAAAAGACGGCTCCCATATCTGGGCTTCATCAAGTTCCCATTATTACCGGGACAAAAAAGGCACCATCCTCGGAGTTGAAGGCATCGTCAGGGACATTACAAAACGCAAACAGGCAGAGGATTCTCTTCGCAATTCTCTGGAGGAAAAAGAAATTCTGCTCAGGGAGCTGTACCATCGCACAAAAAACAACATGCAGGTAATCTGCAGCCTGCTGAATTTAAAAATGCTTAATATTGATGACGATCTCGCAAAGGGCATCGTTGCCGACATAGAAAGCAAGATTAAAACAATGGCGCTCGTGCATGAAAAGCTTTACCAGGCCAGGGACCTGACCAATATCAATCTTCGCGATTACATGGCCGGAATCATTGATCTCACGGGCAATAACAATAAATTACTTTCAGGAAAAATCACGTTTCACCAGACTGTTGAAGATATTCCCATCTCCATTGACACGGCAATTCCCCTGGGTTTCGTAATTAATGAACTTGTAACGAATTCCATAAAACACGCCTACCCTGACGGCCGGAGCGGTGAAATCCATTTGAAGGCGTTTCAAGACGGGAGCACTATTATTATTAATTACAGTGATGACGGTATTGGCTTGCCGAAAGATTACAATCCTGAGACAGCACCGACCCTGGGAATAACCCTTATTACGACTATTATCAGAAAACAACTCGGCGGGGATATTGCATTTATTCATAACAAAGGGTTCGGATGTGAAATCACCATTAAAACTAAAATGTATACAGAGCGAATATAGCCGACACATAGACCGGCTAAAAAAAAGCAATATACACGTTGATATTACTATAATGTTATAAAAGGATTTTTGATAGTCAGGCCCTGAATCTTCTGCCCATGCTGCATGTCTTCAGAATACAGAATGCCACAATTCGCCGTTATAGCTGCCGCAATAATCAACGAGTCATAAAAAGAGTAACGCCAGGCATCACTGATTTCAAGAGCCTTCCTGTAGAGCTCAATACTTGAAGAGACTTCGCACAGAGGCTCGAAAACTGTAACCAAAAAACTATTACATTCGGCAGCGGTCAATGGGACGGAAAATTTTCTTGTGGCGACATTAATGAATTCCTGTATCACCTGAAAACTTATGCAGCCTTTTGTTGAAGTAACGGCCTTTTGAATGAGGTCATCGGCGATTTTCTGTTTCAAGGGATTTTTGGGGTCGAATGAATAAATAAAAATATTTGTATCAATAAAGAACTTATCGTTCATTGAGCTCTTCCCTGGAAAACGTTTTTCCCGCTTTTACATGCCTGAAGCCGGATTTGAATTCATAATAATCAAAGTTTTCTTTATCCGAAGAAACATAGCGGGAAAGCCATTTCCTGAAGTTCTCATTGAGGGTGGTGTTTTCTTTCTGTGATTTTTTACGCGCCTTCTTAATTAAATCCTCATCAGCGCTCAAGGTAATATTTTTAAGCATAACAAACACCCATTTAGTTGTGTACACTATTTTCGTGTGGTTTTAAAAATAAATATAGTGAAAAATATTCAGTAAATCAAGCAAATAATTATTTTTTGTATAAAAGCCTATCCTCTATTTCACAGGAATTTTCTCACACCGGTCAATCCTTCCCCGGAAAAACGGGCTCGTGATCTTAAGAGACCACACTGGCCCCTCAGTCTTTCAGCACACTGACGGCAAAATCGGTGAGGATGCGCGCGGTAAGCCCCCAGATCTCGTACCCGTTGTAGTAATAGTGGTACACCTCGATGTCGTGGCCCTTGATGTTGTAGTGCTCGATGCGGTCATACTTCCGCTCGATGAAGACCGAAAGGGGCGCTTCGACATAGTCGTCGATCTCCTCTTCGTTGAAATCGTACTCGCAGGGATAGGGGATGGCGCCGACAAAGCACGCGATATGAAATCCGAAGAGTGAAATGTAATCGTCGAACCTGCCGATGCACTCGATCTTTTCAGCGGGGATGCCGACCTCCTCGCGTGTCTCCCGGTACACCGTTGCCAGGATATCGGCGTCATCTTCGTCATAGCCGCCGCCGGGAAACGATATCTGCCCCTTGTGCGTCGAGACCTTGTCAGTGCGCTTGGTCAGCAGCACGCACAGCTCCCCTTCACGGTTCATCAGAAGGATGTTTAC
>ERZ795057.522-NODE-522-length-40042-cov-7.655113_pt1 | contig 40042 bp, 28 predicted proteins | sample MGYA00375141_ERZ795057 | MGnify/ENA primary metagenome ERZ795057 (study PRJEB30186, sample SAMN05720163) | activated sludge metagenome | isolation source: Anaerobic digester | place: Hong Kong | collected 2015-01-26 ...
GGTCGCCTGAATCCGCATTGTAAAAGAATAAATTTTGACCATTTTAATCGTCATTAAACACTTCTTATCTAGAAAAAAATAATGTTGATTCCTTTACTGCACTTGATGTCATTCCCGCGAAGGCGGGAATCTATTCCTTTCAAAAGAGAGGATTCCTGCTTTTCGCTGTCAATGTGCTAATTATTTCGTAAAATGCTGTAAAAACTATCTTCAGTAATGATTACTGATTAAAATATTGTATTGACCGGGAATTCCTCGTATTTAAATTGCCTGTATCGCTGAATTTCAGGATATTATAGTATAGTTATTTTTGTGAGTGAGAAGACCGCACAGAACAGTATGGATTATAATCTGAAAAATATAGAAACCCGGGATTATCTGAAGGGAATTGCCGTTTTTGACACAGGGCTTTCTCTAATCTGGTGCAGCGATTCAATAAAGTCGCTGTTTTCCGATTCTCAGAATGACCTTGAGAGAATATGCAGGGAGTGTATCGGGGATAAGAGAGAATCTTTACAGGAGAACTGTTCACCCGGAGTGATATATGAAGGTGATGTCAGAACAGGTGAACATATTCTCAAAGCTGCCTTTTACATTACACCCTGCGGCCCGGGGAATCCGCTGACAATTACGGCCTCTTTTATAAATATAGCTGAAAGTGAAAACCTTCTCAGTAAGTACGAAAAGGTAATTCCCAATTATATACTCTCTCTTGAAAACGCGAAAATTGTACCCTGGGAGTATGATATCCGCAAACAGGTTATAAAGAATATTTTCGGCATTAACTTTGTGCTTGAAGGGAACATCCTTCAGCTCACACTTGAAGAGTGGAAGAGTATGATTCACCCCGATGACGTGGATACGGTCGTTCATTGTATTGAAGATTCTGTATCCGGTAAAAGCGAGGAGTTTTATGCTGAATACAGGATAGTCACAGGTCAGGACAATATAATGTGGCTTAAAACTGTGGGCAGGGTTTCGGACAGGGATGAAAAAGGGAGGCCTTCGATAGTGTCCGGTATTAACCAGGATATTACAGAGATGAAACTCCTCGAACTGAAGAGCATAACAAGAGAGGAAAAACTCCGCAACAGCGAAAACAGACTGAAACATGCCATGAGGCTCGGAAAGATATCTCCATGGGAATATGATTTTTCAAAGGATACATTTATTACTGACAGGCAGATGTCAGAGATATGGGGATATTCCGATTATTACGACAGGGGGGAGAGAATTAACAGTGAAACTCTGGCCCAGAGGCTCTATCCCGATGACAGGGATATTGTCATCAGCAGATTTATGGACGCCATAGAGAACAGGACTGGATTTGATATATCCTTCAGAATAGTGGTAGAAGGGGAGATTAAGTATATCCATTTTGAAAGTGAGGTTGTCAGCGATCAGGACGGCAATCCTGAAAAATTTGTCGGTGTTGCACAGGACGTTACAGGTATTAAAAGGCTTGAAGATAAACTGGCCAGGCAGTTTGAAAGGCTGAGATTTATTGCTGAGAAGATAGGCCTGGGTATCTGGGAGATGAAAACCGCTTCAGGCATTATTTCATTAATGAATTTTATAAACTATTCATCAATGTCAGGAGACACTGACGACCTGACGTTGGAACACCTGCTAAGTATTATTCATCCTGACGATATTGATCTCTTCAAAACAAAGATGGCGCGACATTTTGCCGGCGAGGATAGTGTTGTCGAGGTTGAGGTGCGGATAAAAAGGAGTGACGGGAATAACCAGTACTCCTGGTATTATATCGCGTCAGTAATCGGGAAAAGCGATTCAGATGGGAAGGCTGTTGAAATCGGCGGTTTTTTTCAGAATACTACAGACAGAAAAGAGATGGAATCGAAGCTTTACCAGTCACAGAAGATGGAGGCCATAGGCAGGCTTGCCGGGGGGATCGCGCACGATTTTAATAATATTCTCCAGATAATTCTGGGGTATGGAAGCCTCGCCTTGATGGAGACTGACAGTGACAGTGAACTTTTTGAAACGGTAAGTCATATAATTGATTCCGGCGAGAAGGCCAGGGCCCTGGTAAGGCAGCTTCTCCTTTTCGCAAGACAGGACAAGTTCAACCCTTCACGAATTTCAATCGCTTTACTGATAAAGGGGCTCCTTTCCATGTTGAAGAGGCTTATAGGTGAGAATATAACTCTTGCTTTTAATTCTGAAGAGGGGCTTTACAATATCCACGGCGATCCGGGACAGATCGAACAGGTATTCTTAAACCTCTGTATCAATTCAAGAGATGCAATCTCAGGCAGCGGTTCAATTATAATAAACGCGAAAAATGTCACAATAGATGATTACTGGCCCAGTTATGATACCCCTGTACCTCCGGGCAATTATGTGATGATAAGCGTGTCGGATACCGGATGCGGCATAGAGGATGAGTATCTTGACAGCATATTTGAACCGTTTTTCACAACAAAGGAAAAAAACAGCGGAACCGGCCTCGGCCTTGCAACAGTCTATTCAATAGTTAAAAACCATAACGGTTACATTGAACTCTATACAATGCCTGATAAGGGGACTACCTTTATTATTTATCTCCCGGAGGAGGTCCCTGAATACCTTGTGGACGGGGATGAAGGGGAAAATAAACAGGCTGATGAGATTGACGCGCCTTCGCTGAAATTCATGGGCGGGGAGACTATTATACTTGCGGAAGATGACGAACTCGTTAGAAAATACACTGCAAGGATTCTAACTGAATCGGGTTACAGGGTGATTATTGCAGTGGACGGTGCCGCAGCGGTTGAACTTTTTAATCTCCACAGGGATGAGGTAGATCTCCTGATACTTGATGTTGTTATGCCTAAAATAAACGGCTGGGATGTGTATAATAAAATCGGAGGCCCTGAATCAGGTATCCCGGTTATATTTTTCAGCGGCTATGACAGGCATTTTCTCCCTCCGGATATAGCTTCAATGCCGAACATGCGCTATGTTCAGAAACCTTTTAAATATTATGCGATCATAAAGGCTGTCCACGAATTGCTCGACTGGCGCTCCTGACATCCCGGTTTTATCCCTGCGGTTCCGGTCGCCCGCGAAGAGGGAATTTTCATTTTTTCGATTTTACTCATAAAATTTTTCCCTGCATAGGAAGTCATCAACTATGTTTTCTGCTTGAAATGTGCTGTTATTCAGCAATAATTCCTGAATATATTTTTATAGCAATTGACGATTGATTTAAACAAAGTCATTGCGAACGAACTTCAGTGAGTGAAGGCCGCTCTTCTGCATCCGGTTCTCAGGATGAGGTTCGTGTCGCCCCGGCACAGGAAGTGCTGAAAAAGGGCGACCGTGCAGCTGCGGCACTTGTGCATCCTTGCACATCGCATACTGTCAAAAACAGATTGCCACGTCGCTATCGCTCCTCGCAATGACAAAAAGAAGTATATAATTTTTACCCGAAACAGGTTAAGGAATAAATACTGAATATTATCAGCAAATGTTTTCTTCAGAATAAAAGGGGATTTTTATGCCGGGATTAAATCTTGTTTCTGGAAACAGACTCGAACTGCTTGCTGACAGGTGCGGTTCGCTGTTCATGGAGAACCCGCTTCCGCCGCTTGCCAGGGAGGTAATTGTTCTCCAGAGTATGGGTATGATGCAGTGGCTCTCCATAAGGCTTGCGGATAAACTGGGGATCTGGGCGGATTTTGAATATGTGCTGCCGAACAGAATGACCTCCAGACTGATGAAATCATTTTTTCCCGGACTTGGAGATGAAAGGTTTTTCGATAAGGATGTTATGACCTGGAAGACCATGGGCCTCTTAAGGGGGGACGGAGGGGGGAGCCATTACAGCAGGCTTCATAACTATATTAAAAACGATAATTCCGGTATAAGGGAATACCAGCTTGCCTCAAGGATAACAGATATATTTGACCAGTACATGACCTTCAGGCCTGACATGATTCTCCGGTGGGACAGAAAAGATGATAGTGAAGATGAGGAGTGGCAGCCCCGTCTCTGGAGGGAACTCACGATCGGCATGGGAGGAATACATCCCCCGGCTCTTCTTGACAATCTTTTCAGCGGCATAAGGAACGGAGCCATCTCCGCTCCTGAAGACCTTCCGATGCGAATCACGGTGTTCGGCGTGTCGTACCTCCCGCTGTACCACCTTAACATCCTGAGCGCGGTATCCTCTTTCTGTGACGTCTATATTTATATGCTCAACCCGTGCAAAGAGTACTGGGCTGATATAATGAGGGAGAAGGAGATCACCTCTTTCGTGCTTAAACAGCCGGTGGTTGCACAGGTCCCGGAGGATGAACTTCATATAGAGAGGGGGAACCCCCTCCTGTCATCAATGGGGCGTGCAGGAAGGGATTTTTTCAGGTTTCTTTATATGTCAGGAGTTGAGTCGGGAGAGGAACATCTATTTGAAGATCCCGGTTCCGGTTCGATACTTCATATGCTGCAGGGTGACATACTGACCATGACTGCCCGCGGTGAACGGGGGGACATACCTGCCGTTACACTGGGTGATTCGGATGTCATGTCTGACCTTTCAGTTGTTATAAATTCCTGCCATTCAATTATGAGGGAGGTTGAGGTGCTGCATGATTACCTCCTCGAACTTTTCAACGGCAATGGTGAACTGACCCCCGGGGATGTGCTTGTAATGACCCCGGACATAGAGGCGTGCAGCAGTATAATCCAGGGTGTTTTTGACAGGAGGGAGGAGGGGCTCCCCCGCATACCCTACAGGATTGTGGACAGGAGTATCAGCAGTACCAGCAGGGTTGTTGACACATTCATGAAAATACTCTCCCTTCCGGAAGGGAGGTTTACCTCCACTGAAGTGATGGGCATACTGCAGTGCCCCGATGTTCTGAGAAAGTTCGGATTATCAGGCGATGATTTCGGCAGTATCGGTTCATGGGTGATGGGGACCAGTATATACTGGGGTATAGATTCGAAGCATAAAGGGGGCATGGGTCTGCCTGAAATTCATGAAAACACATGGAGTTTCGGGGTGGACAGAATGCTCCTCGGTTCCGTCATGGCCTGCAGTGATGATACCCCTCTAGGCATACTTCCATATCCCGGAATTGAAGGTGGAGACATGCAGGTGCTGGGGAGGTTTATTTCTTTTCTGCGCCTCCTCACTGATACGTATTACGGACTTTCTGAAAAACACACGCCTGACGGCTGGGGCCTTTTTCTTAATCATATCGCTGAGAGTTTTTTTGAACCGGACAGCAATTCTTCTGATGATATACTGCAGATTGTCAGGGCCGCGGCCCGCCTGAGGGAGATTGAGGTGAAATCGGGATTTAAGGGAACTGTGGGCCTCTCTCCTGTTAAGGAATTTATTGAAAACAATCTCAGCAGTTCAGGCGCGGGGAGAAATTTTATTACCGGCGCCCTTACCTTCTGTGAAATGCTCCCCATGAGAAGTATACCCTGTAAAGTGATATGCCTTATCGGCATGAATGAGTACTCTTTCCCGAGAAAGGCAAGGCCATCGGGCTTTGACCTTATGATGAAGAAACCGAGAACAGGCGACAGGTCTGTAAGGGACGAGGACAGGTATCTTTTCCTTGAAACCGTGCTTTCCGCAAGGGAGAGGCTTTATATAAGCTACACAGGGCAGAATATAACAACCAATAAAGACCAGAATCCTTCAATCGTTGTAAGTGAACTGATGGAATGCATAGATGAATCATTCAGGACAGAGAGCGGTAAGAGCCTGCATGAGTTCATATTCAGAAAACAGCGGCTCCAGTCATATCACCCTGTATATTTTACCGGCGGAACAGGCTATTACAGCTATTCACGGGACAGGTTTAAAGGGGCTTCTTCATACGTAAAAAGGGGAAGCGGGGAGTACATGTTTTTCACAGATCCTCTCCCTCAGCTCACTGATGATGAAAGGTCTATATCGGTGAATGACCTTGCCGGTTTCCTGGCTAATCCGGCGAAGTATATGCTCACAAGAAGACTCAATATAAGTCTTGAGTATTATGCTGATGATTTCAGGGAGGAGGAGCCTTTTATTCCTGACGGCCTTCAGAAATACGGTCTGGAAGAGATGATTCTGTCATACCTGGAGAGGAATGTTGACGACGTGGAGATGTTCAGAAGGATAAAGGCCGCAGGAGCTCTTCCCCATGGTAATGCCGGCAGGGTGATATATAATGAATCCTGCAGAAAAATTAAGAAAATCTACAGTACAGTTTCCCCCCTCCTTATCGATCCTTCAACTGAGGAGTCTTTAATTGAAGTTAACAGTTTTAAACTTATGCTGAAGAATCCGGTATATGATGGTAAATTCGTTTTTTACAGGGGAGGGAAACTCCGCCCGGCAGACAGGCTCAGGTCCTGGGTGTATCACCTTGCCTGCTGCTGCACCGGTAAATATGACGATAAATTTCAGACAGTCTTTGTTGCATCGGATGGTACGTTAAAGTACAGATACGCGGAGAAATGCATGTCAGAACTTGAATCTCTTGTGAAGATATATGAGTCCGGGATGGTATGTCCCGTTCCGCTCTTCCCGGCAAGTTCATATGAATACGCTTTTCAGCTTTATTCAAAAGATGAGGGTAGCGCATTGAAAAGCGCGGCCGGCAAATATAAAAACAGCTACGGTATTTCTGATACGGAAGATCCTTATATCGCAAAACTTTTCGGCACCGGTTACGTGCTTGATGAAGAGTTTGTTGAATTAGCGAAGAAAGTCTATCTGCCGATGATTGAGCATGAGGCAGGGGGGGAGTGATGAAAAAGTTCAGTGCAGTTTCAACACCCCTGAAAGGTACAAACCTTATTGAAGCCAGTGCGGGCACAGGGAAGACTTTTACGATATCTATGATCTACCTGCGCCTCATTGTAGAAAAAGGACTCAGGATAGACCAGGTGCTGGTCGTGACCTTTACCCTCCCGGCTACAATGGAGCTCCGCCTGAGGATAAGGAGAGTCATAGCTGAGGCTCTCTGTTTCTGTGAAACAGGGAGTTGCGGAGAAAGCATAATTGCTGAAATAATGGAACTCCATAAGGATGACCCTGTAGTGGCACAGAGGCTCAGGAGTGCCCTTAAAAGCTTTGATGAAGCTTCTGTGTATACGATACACTCATTCTGCCAGCAGGTACTTTCTGATAACGCCTTTGAAAGCGGGGCCCTGTTCAGCTCGGATATTGTGACAGATGGTTCAGTTGAAGAGATGCTTGCCGCCGATTTCTGGAGAGAGAATGTTTACTCTCTCCCGGAAGAAGTTGCGGGATATATTATTGAAAAAACATCTCCCGGAAAGCTTCTGTCACTTTATAAACAGAGGCCGCTGTCTCCGAATCTGAAAATCCGGCCTGAACCTGAAGAGATGGACGCACGGGCTATTTCCATGCTTGCTGAACCTGTCCGGAAGTCGTATGAAACCTTCTGTGAAGCATGGGCTGATGTGAGTGATTCTATATTTGATATAATAAGTAGATCGGAATCTCTGCCGGGGGGCATCACCAGGGAAGATTATCTTGCAAGCAGAATTAATGCTGTTAATGAATATGCAGGGGGAGGGGACTGCTTTAATGTGCCCGGGCAGCTTTTTTATTTTACATTCGGGATATTGAAAAAAACAACTGAGAGTGTTGATGAACAATTACTGCCGCTGTTTGACGAAGCACAGAAGCTTTATGATTCTGTGAACGAATATAATTCGTCATTCAGCGGTTTCCTCAACTCATTGAAGCACAGGTTTTTCTGTTATATGGATGAAAAGGGGAAGGAGAAGAAGGGGAAGACCGGACTCCGGGATTTTGATGACCTGATAAAGGATATGGAGTATGCTCTTCGCGGTAAGGGTGGTGATATCCTTGCCGGGAGTGTAGGCGGCAGATATAAAGCCGCTCTTATCGACGAGTTCCAGGATACCGATGACCTGCAGTTTGAAATATTCAATAGAATTTTCATGCGGGAGGGGAGCATACTGTTTCTTATCGGCGATCCGAAACAGGCGATATACAGGTTCAGGGGGGCGGATATATTTTCGTATATTAAAGCCTCAAACATGGTGAAGAACAGGTATACACTTGCAAATAACTTCAGGTCAACTCCTGAACTTATTAAAAGCGTTAATGAACTTTTTGCCGGCCACAGCGTGCCCTTTGTATTCGAGGAGATCGGCTTTACCCCTGTTGAGTCAGGGAAGAAAGATCAGTGTGAACATATATACAGGTCAGGGCTGAAATTTTGCGCCATGAATATCGGGCTGGCTGATTACGGTATAGCTAAGAGCGGTGATGATGATAATGACAGTATTATTCTGAGGCAGATATCCTCGGAAATCGCAGAATTGACCGGTAGCGGGGAATATGAATTCATACCGTCAGGAAAAAGCATACGGCCCCCGGATATTGCAGTTCTTGTGAGGAGCCACGGCCAGGCAGCAGACGTCCAGAGAGCTCTTGCATTTTATGGAATCCCCTCTGTCGTAAGAGGCCATAATTCTGTCCTTGAAACAGATGAAGCGGGAGAATTGTGCCGGGTTATTTCGGCAATTGCCGAGCCGGGAAGGAGCCGCCTGGTTAAAAGTGCCGCTGCAACTTTGCTCTTCGGTTATGATGCTTTAACCTTATATAAAATGAATGAGGAACAAGGTGAGGGAGCGGCGCTTCTTGGCGGAATTACAGAGCGCTTTTACGGTTACAGGGAGACCTGGGTTAAAGGGGGGTTCATGGATATGTTCACCCTACTCCTCCATGATGAAGGGATTACAGTTAGGATACTGGAACGTGAGGGAGGCGAGAGAATTCTTGCCAATATAAATCATCTTTCCGAGATCCTGAACATGGCACAGTTTGAGAACAGCTTCTCTCCCGATGAACTGGCTGTATGGTTTGAAAGCTCAATTTTAAGCCCGCCTTATGGTGATGAATATACTATAAGGCTGGATAAGGACAGCGATGCTGTTCAGATCGTAACAATGCACGCCTGCAAGGGGCTTGAGTACCCCATTGTGTTCTGCCCCTACCTTACCCACTCATGGCAGCCCCCCGGTGACGCAATGATCTATCATGAGCCCGCAGAGGGGAATGTCCCGGTGCTCTCTCTTGATAAGGACCGGCTTTCCGGGAAAGAAAAGAAGTTAAAGGAGAGTGAGGACCTTGCCGAAAACCTGAGGCTCATGTATGTGGCAGTTACACGGGCAAAGTCTATGTGTAGAATTCTTTTTATGATGAAGAGACAGTTTAAAAGTTCAGCCCCGTTTTATCTTCTTCTGAAGGAGGGCATTAATGGTAATCCCAGAGTTGAAGACTGCTACGCCCCCTTTATAGAAAAATTAAAAGGTCTGGCGGAAAATTCAGGAGGGGATATCGATTTTTCCGTTATTCGCGGTGACAGGGGGCGCCAGTACATGAACGCGGCTGAAAAACCTGAACTTTTTGAACAGAAGATTTTTACCGGTGAGGTCAATACAACCTGGGGGATGCAGAGTTACAGTTCAATTACACGGACCCTGGCGGACGAGAAGGGTGACGGCAGTTACGGCCGGGTCGTTGAAGAGGGGAGCGGCATATTCGCCTTTCCGCGGGGCGCCAGGGCCGGCCTCTGCCTTCATGAAATTTTTGAGATAACCGATTTCAGGGGGGGAGATACCGGTACTGTTTCAGACACAGTGCAGTCAGTTCTCAGAAAGTACGGGTATGAAGATTCCTGGGGCGGGGATGTTACAGGGATGTTTTTCAATGTTACAGGAGCGGTGCTTCCCGGGAGCGGAGGGGCCTCTCTTTCAGACATAGGGATGGACAGCCGGCTGAGCGAGATGGAGTTCAATTTTCCTCTTGGAGGGTTTTCTGTTGCAGCGCTCAGGGAAGTCTTCAGTACAGCGCCCGGGTACGGCAGAGCTGTGTATGAACGCCTGGGGAGCGATGATTCAGAGATCAGCGGCATGATGAAGGGATTTATCGACCTGGTATTCAGGATCGGAAACAGGTATTACATAGCTGACTGGAAATCTAACATCCTTGGTATTACCACGGAGGATTATAACCTGCGGATCATGGAGGAGGAGATGCTTCACCATAACTATCACCTGCAGTATTATCTCTATACAGTGGCGCTTCACAGGTATCTCTCCCTCCGCCTTGGCGATTCGTACAGGTACAGTGAACATTTCGGCGGGGTATATTATTTCTTTATCAGGGGGATTACGGCCGGAGAGGGGAGCAGCGGGATATTTTATACTGTCCCGGATGAGGCTACAGTTCTGAGGCTGGACGATTTTTTCAGAGGGGAGGAGCTTACTTGAACTGGACAACTGATGATCTCATAAAGGGCGGTATCTTCAGTGATATTGATGTTCACCTTGCCGGGTTTCTCACAGGCAGGGGCGCAGAGAGTGACCCGGTGCTCTACCTTGTGGTGCTTCTTCTTTCAAACAGGCTGGCACAGGGAGATGTATGCCTTGATATACCGGTGATTGCCGGGAGGCCACTTTCCGATTTTACTGACTCAGGGGAATCTCACGTTTCAGTAAAGGTCCCGTCTGAAAAAGAGATTAGGGCGTCTCTTAAAAAAAGCGGTATTGCCGGCGGCAGAGGTGAACTCCTCCCGCTGATACTTGAGGGAGACAGGGTCTATTTCCATAAATACCATTTTTTTGAACAGAAACTTGCTGATTCTGTGAAAAATATGGCTTCCCCGGCAGTTAAACAGGGTATAACACCTCAGCTGCAAAAACTTTTCGCCAGGCTCTTCCCCGCCACCGCGGACGGAACAGACTGGCAGGGAGTTGCGGCATGGTGCTCGCTTAACAGCTGTTTTTCTGTAATTTCAGGGGGACCCGGCACGGGGAAAACTTCCACTGTTATCAGAATTCTTGCCCTTTTGATTGAATTTCTCGGCAGGGATATATCTATAGCGCTGGCCGCCCCTACTGGTAAGGCTTCGGCCCGTCTCAGGGAGTCCATTACAGCCTCAATAGGTTCTCTCCCTGTCAGCGATGACATAAAAAACATCATACCACATGAGGCCCATACCATACACAGGCTACTTGGATCGCGAAGCGGTTCCACTGAGTTTATTCATAACAGGGAGAATCCCCTGCGCTACGATGTGATTGCAGTGGATGAATGTTCAATGGCAGACCTCGCTCTTATGTACAGGTTTTTTGAGGCGGTAAAACCGGGAGCTCGCGTCATATTGCTGGGGGACAGGGACCAGTTGTCCTCTGTTGAGGGAGGGGCTGTTTTCGGTGACATATGCGACAGGGGGATAACGCACGGTTATTCCGCAGATTTTATAGAGAAAGGTGCTGAACTTATGGGGGAAGGGTTTGTCACTGAAGCTCCTTCTGAAGCGGGGCCTGCAGCACTTTCAGATTCAATGACAATTCTCCGTAAAAGCTACAGGTTCAGCGGTGAGAGCGGAATCGGTGTTCTTGCTGATTTTATCAGAAACGGCGACACGGATGGAGTAAGGAAACTCCTTGCAGGCGGCGAATACGGGGATGTTCTCATCACTGGCGGATGCCATAGGGATTCAATTGAAAAGGTTTTCAGGGAGGAGGTTGACAGACATTTAACCGCTGAAGGGGACCCTGTTCATGAATCGATACTCGGTTTTATAAAGAGTTTTGCCATATTAACGGCAACGAGAAGAGGCCCCGGTGGCGCTGAAGAATTGAACCGCATTGCTGAGATGATACTGGATGAGCGAGGAATTATTGTACCTTCTGCAGGCTTTTATGAAGGGAGGCCTGTAATGGTAACAAGGAACGATTATTCCCTTTCTCTGTTCAACGGGGATATAGGGGTAACATGTCTCCGGGAGGGGGGACTCCGTGTTATGTTTGAAAAAAGTGACGGTGAAAAAGTCTATATTCCCGTTTCGCGAATGCCGGAACATGAAACCGCATTTGCCATGACAATACATAAAAGCCAGGGCTCAGAATTCGACAGGGTGCTTGTGGCGCTTCCTGAAGTTAATGAGCGGTTAATGACAAGGGAGCTTCTTTATACCGCGGTTACAAGGGGGAGAGAAGGGGTAATACTGGCTTCGGATATTGATACTGTGGCCGATATGATCGGTAATCCTATGAAAAGAATGACGGGGCTTAGAGAGAAACTCTGGGGAATTACCTGACGATTTTAACAAGATTTGCACGCAAATATTTTTTAAGCATGTCCCTGAATACCGGGTCCTGTTCAGTGGAATAGATATCAAAAAGCGGGACCAGGTCTTTTTCATGTTTTATTCTCTGAAGAGAGTAGAGTGCCGCGCTTCTGACATATCTTGAACTTTCTGTTTTAATTTTGTCCAGGAGTATTGATGACGGCCTGTTTCTTCTGAGTTTACCCAGGGCATTGCACGCTTCACCGCGGACCCTGTAATCTCTGTCTGTTAAAGAGAGTTTCAGTATATCCATGGTGGCTCTCTCTTCATGCACATCCCCCAGGGTGTAAACAGCTTTAATCCTCAGAATCGGATCTTTTTCTTCAGTTACTATATGCCTTAATCCGTTTATATTTCCCGCTCTACCGAAGCCTGCAAGTGCTACAATGGCAGCTTCTTTAAGTTCCCTGTCTGTCTCTTTCAGCAGGAGCTCAGAAACAGGCCCTGCCGCACTGTTATATCCCAGTTGCCCCAGGGCTTTTATTGCTTCCAGTGAAAGATTTTTTTTCCTCTCCTTCAGCACCGATGCTATTGTATAACCTGAGCCTGAATCCCTGAAATGAACCAGTGCCTGAATGGCCTTTATCCTTACCTCATCATTATCATCAGATGATACAAGTCGTTTGATAGTATGAATCGAGTCCCTTATATCATTATCCATTACGCACTGCAGGGCATAAATGCGTACTGATTTATTTTCATCCCCCAGGAAGGATATGACCAGTCTCTGGAACCGTATATCATAAAGGTGGTTCAGTGCTTCAAGAAGATATATCCTGTCAACGGGATTGCTGCTTTTGCTCAGTTTAAGTATTACCGGTAGTATCCGGTCGTCCCCCGTATCTTTCAGGGTCAGTGCCGCCTTTTCCCTTATTTCACTCCTTGGCGCTATAAGCCTTTCTGCAATCAGAAGTGTGAAGATTTTATACTTACCGAGAAATTCAATTATTTCTATTTCGTTCTGTGTATTGCTGCTTTCTTTCAGTATCTCAATCCATAAAGGGGCATACTGTCCGGGGTTATATAATTTAAGGGCGGCGAGAATTCTTTCCCTTGTCTCTTCATCATCATCGTCGAGGTATTCATCTTTAAGTTCCCGGGGCAGGGAAGGGGGATGATTTGTTTTTATAAAGTCTATTGCCTCTTCAAAGTCAGGGGAGTCCCCTTTGAGAACAGCCCTGACGATCTCTTTCTGCTCCATTGTGTATGCTGCAGAAGTCAGGGCTGATATTATAATTAATATTGAGGTTATTTTAAGTTTTTTAAAAATTGAGTCAAAGTGTTTCATAAACTCCATGCAGATAGGTAATAGCCATGGCTTTTGTGACAGCTTTATCAAGATAGTCCTGGTTGCTTTTGCTGTACTGGTAGACAATCATCATAATTGCTCCCACAAGCATGGATGCCGCAATAGGGGGCTCTATATCTTTTTTGAAGATGTCATTGTTCCTTAATATCTCTATCTCTTTTGCAATAATATCAATAATTTTTGTAAGGAATGTTGAAACCTTTTGGGATACCTCTTCATCTATACCTACAATATCCCTGTAGATCAGCCTGATAACGATCGGTTCATTTGATAATACCGCAAGGCATGAAGCGATCCTTTCATCAACAAAATGTACAATTCTTTCATTGTCAGGTTTTTTCTGAAGAAAATCACCAAGGTCTTCAGGATCAAGAATATCTTCAATGTTTTCCGCAACAGTGTCAAGTATGGCATATAAAATTTCTTTTTTATTGCTGAAATACTGATAAACAGTTCCCCTGGCTATATCAAGCTTCTCGCAAACCTGTCCTATGTGGGTACTCTGGAACCCCCTTGTTATAAACATCTCCTTGGCAGTGTCGATGATCTGCTGCTTTCTTTTTTCGCCTTTAGGTGGCATTAGTTTTACCTCATAAATATTATCAAAAAATTTTTCAGCGCAGTGGCGGTTCTGATTAAATGATAATTATAGCAGAATATTTCAGCAGTTTATATTCTGCGCCCCGGCACTTCCTTTCTGCTGCTTAAACGATCAATCTCATCCCTCAGCGGCTGTAAAGCCTCGTTGAGTTCGCGGACAATCTGATCAGCTTTTTCCTGAAGTTTCTTGCTCATGAGTATCTCTTTAATGGAATATTTATTATTAAATTAATTATCGTATAAAAGCCGAAACTGACTACAGGAAAAAATTATTATCTATATAATTTAAAATGAATAAAGAACCTTTATTTTGTAAAAAATAAACTTTTTATGATAAAGGTCAATAAATTTTTTACGGTAATTTAAAAAATGACAGGTTAAAAATGAGGTCTTTTAAGCGGTGTTAACAGGACAGCTTTCAGGCCATCCTGTTAACAATGGCTCCTGACATGCTATTTTCAGGAGTTACTTTTATCTCAGCACCTATAAGCATAAAGAGAAAGTTTTTTACCTCGTTAACATCCATTGTTACGTCTTCCTGGATCTTTCTCTTCAGTTCAAGTTCCTTCTCTCTGGAGGCCAGATCTTCTGTATCGGTTTTTGCAGGAGTATTAATCTGAACTTCCCTGTTCGCGTTACTCTCTGACCTCTGCCTGAGGTTTATCATGTCCGCCATGTCATTATAAGATGTAAAGTTAATGTTCATGTCATGAACCTCCTTGTTCATGGTATGTTACATTATCGGTGTATTTTAATAATCTGATAACAGATTTTTTTTAAAAACAGGGATAAATAATGGCATAAAAGTGCTGAAAAATGGTAAAAATAGAGATTATGGGGCATTAAAGAACAGCATTTTGCGGCAGGAGGGGGATACGTTTAACTTATTTATTTGACATAATGCGGACATTCTCCGGTACTGATTTAATCCAATTCGGTTATATGACATGTATGCTTCCTTAAAGAAAAATCCCATGTATATATACCTGCTGCTTCTTACAGCGGGAACAGCAGCAGCTCTCCAGGGGTGGAACACCCTGTTCAATAATTTCGCTGTTGACAATGCAGGGCTTAACGGGCTGCAGGTGGGGGCGATCCAGTCTGTGCGGGAGATACCGGGGTTTCTCTCCCTTCTCGTTATTTATGCCCTTTTCCTGATGAAGGAGCACAGGCTCGCGGTGTTTTCTGTTTTTTTGTGCGGAGCAGGGGTTATGGTCACAGGAATGTTCCCCTCCTTCACCGGTATAATGGTTACCACTTTCATAACATCGCTGGGGTTTCACTATTTCGAGACAACAAACCAGTCACTTTCTCTCCAGTATTTTAACCACCTTGAGACACCGGTGGTACTGTCAAAGATGCGCAGTCTTAATGCCATGGTTAATATCCTTGTGGGAGTAATGATCTGGGGGCTTTCATCCTTTATGGGTATACCGTGGCTTTTTGCTGTTACAGGTGGAATAGTGGTGCTGATTTCAATCTACGCGGCGCGTATGAAACCTCACAGGAGTGATCTCCCTCTGCAGCATAAAAAATTTATTTTCAAAAGGAAGTATCTCCTTTTTTATGTTCTGAATTTTCTGAGCGGTGCCAGGAGGCAGATATTTACGGTCTTTGCAGTGTACCTCATGGTAAACAGGTACGGTTACAGTATTAAGGGCGTAACCGTGCTTTTTCTGATCAATAACGTGATAAACTATTTTCTTTCTCCCATGATAGGAAGGGCGATAAACAGGTTCGGAGAAAGAAAGCTCCTTACCGCTGAGTATCTGACCATTTCATTTGTTTTTCTCGCTTACGCTTTTACAGACAGCCCCTATGTTGCGGCGGGGCTTTACGTGATAGATAATATATTTTTTAATTTTGCAATTGCAATAAGGACATATTTTCAGAAAGTTGGAGAGCCTGCTGATATAGCGCCGTCTATGGCGGTGGGGTTTACAATTAATCATATTGCTGCGGTTGTCATCCCTGTTTTCGGAGGGGCCCTGTGGCTCGTAGACTACAGGATTCCTTTTGTCGGCGGAGCGGTCCTGGGGATGATGTCCCTTCTCTGCGTAAGCAGGATAAAGACATAAATTTCAATCTGAGTAAGCTTTTACTTCCGGAATTTCCGGGCCGGCCCGATAATATGCAAAGAGACCCCGGCGTGTTATTTAAAGTTATAAACAGACAGAGAAAAAAATCACCTCATTTGGGGAGGAGTAATATATGCACGACAGATTTTATGAAGCGGCAGAGAAGGGGAGAAAGCTCCTGGAATCTGCAGACTGTGAATTCGCGGAGATACGTTTTTCCGCAGGTACCGGCACCATTATCTCCCTTTCAGGAGAGAACGTTGACTCCCTGTCATCCGGGGAAACCGTTGCCGGTTCGGTAAGGGTGTTAAAGAACGGTTCCTGGGGGTTCACGACTTTTAACGATGTATCTTCCCTTGAGCGGTATTTTAAAAGCGCTCTCACTGCGGCCTCGGCTGTCTCACCTGAGGAGAAAAGCGGTGTTGCTCTTTCCGGGCCGGTTACTGCTGAATTCAGGACAGAATCCCGGGAGCCCATTAATAATATATCCATTGATGAAAAATTTGAACTGATTAAAGGCTACAATAAAATTTTAGGCTCTTCACCGAAGATACAGACTACCAGGGCTATATACAGGGATGTGGAGAGCAGATACCACTACATGAACAGCGAAGGGTCAAGCCTCACCTATGATAAGATGCATTGCGGGATATCGCTTACATCTGTTGCGAAGGACGGGAACATTATTCAGCCCTTTCATGAATCTGTTTCCGGTTACGGCGGTTATGAGATCGCAAGGGGACGCGACGAGCTTGCTGAAAAGGTCGCGAAGATTGCGGTAGACATGCTCTCAGCTGAACCTCTGGAAGGGGGGACATACGATGTAATTCTGGACCCCAGGCTTTCAGGCGTGTTTATACATGAGGCATTCGGGCATCTCTCAGAGGCTGATTTTATCCATGAAAATCCCAGGATGAAGGAACAGATGGCACTGGGGAGGGAGTTCGGGCCTGCGGGATTTAATGTAATTGATGACGGTTCCATGAAGGGACTTTCAGGATATATCCCCTTTGACGATGAAGGGGTGTACCCCCGGAAAACCTATCTTATAAAAGACGGCATCCTCACCGGGCGGCTCCACTCACGGGAAACAGCTCATAAGATGGGTGAAGAAGTTACAGGTAACGGCAGGGCAATCGGGGTATCACGCCAGCCCATTGTGCGTATGACCAACACATATATTGATAACGGCACCTGCAGCAGGGAGGACCTTTTTACCTCTCTTGATGACGGCCTTTACGCTGTTGATGTTATAGGGGGACAGACCAACCTTGAGATGTTTACTTTTACAGCCGGTTATGGTTACAGGATAAAGAACGGGCGCCCTGGTAAGATGTTCAGGGACGTTATACTCTCCGGGAATGTATTCAATACCCTTAAAAGCATCAGGATGATTGGCAATGATATGGAGATGTTCGGCGGCCTTGGAGGCTGCGGCAAAGGGGGGCAGAGCCCGCTCCCGGTGTCATACGGCGGTCCGCATATCCTCGTGGGCAATGTTCTTATAGGGGGGAGGAAATGATGGATAAAATACTTGAGTCTATACCTGGAAAATTCAAATGGTTTGATGCTGTTTATGTAAAGGGGAGAAGTACACCTGTAAGTTTCAGGAATAACAGGTTCCACTCCCTCAGTGAAAGTGAAAATTCCGGTTTCGGAGTAAGGATTAACCGTGACAGTCGTACAGGCTTTTCATACACCAATGATTCGCAGCGTGTTGAAGGCGCGGTGCAGAGGGCATACTCAATGGCGCCGTACGGAGACCCTGAAAACTTCACCCTTCCTTCAGATACTCAACTTAAATTTGAGCCCTACGATCCCGCTATTGAGTCCTTTTCGGTTAAGGATGAAATTGAAGCTGCGGAGGAGTTTATATCCTCCATGCAGAAAGAATTTCCCGGTATAAGTATGGATATGGGGATAAGCGCCTCAAACGGTGTGATGAGACTTGTAAACTCCGAGGGCGTGGATCTTTCGTATCGTGATTCATATTACTCCGTGTCGGTCTCATGCGTGCTTGTTATGGATGATGGAGTAAGGATTGATACATGGGAGGGGAAGAGCGGCCTCTGTCCTGTTGACTACAGTGAATTCAGGGAGAAACTCTCTGATAAAATAAGACGTGCGCAGATTCAGGAGAAGATTTCCACCGGAAGTTACCCTGTTATTCTTCCTCCCCAGGCATTCGGCAGGCTCGCCGGCATTATTGCATCAGGCCTTAACGGTGTGTCGGTATGGAAAGGGGTTTCTCCCTTTGTAGGGAAAACAGGGGAGAAACTTTTTTCTGACAGTTTTACCCTGGCGGATGATCCGCTTTTTGAAGGTTCCCCGTACAGGATCCCCTTTGACGCTGAGGGGGTAAACGTTTCACGCAAGGAGCTTGTAAGTAAAGGGGTTTTGCGGGGGGTAATAACTGACCTTAAATACGCGGAGAGGCTCGGCACTGAACCCACAGGCAACGCGTCGCGCGGGTATTCATCCCTGCCGTCACCCTCATTTACTGCTGTTACAGTTGAGCCGGGGAACATGTCTTTTAAAGATATGATCGCGGGCGTGGAGCGTGGGATTGTTGCTGAGCAGTTTATCGGGCTGGGACAGTCAAACACTCTTACAGGTGATTTTTCTGCAAACCTTGATCTCGCTTATCTGGTTGAGAACGGTGAAGTAAAGGGGAGGGTGAAGGACTGCATGATGAGCGGGAACATTATTGATCTCCTGGGAGGGGAGGTGCACTTCTCATCTGAAAGGGAAAGAAAGGGATCGGCTGTTATGCCATACGCGATTTTTCCCGCTGTGAGTATTACCGCGTAATCACTTCATCGCTATAATTTCAGTGGCCAGTATGAATACCGGGTTGCCCGCAAGTGAACTACCTGAGCTGCCGCTTTTAAGCATGTACTCGGTGCGTGCGGCAAGGGGGTAGAGCTTTCGCAGGTTCTCCCTTGTGAACCTGCGTGAAACCTCCAGGAATTTTTCCCTTCTTAATTTACTTGAAGCGAGCCCCAGTTTCAACAGGGCTTCATCCTGCCCTAACTTCGAGTCTATATAACCGTAATATTTTTCAAGGGTGTCGGCCTGGCGGAGTATCATGTTCAGTAAAAGGAGTTCAGCTGTCCCCTCCTCAATAAGCCTTCTGAGAAAGAACAGGGACTTTTTCTCTTTTCTGAACAGCGTGTCTGTGAAATCAAAAACATTCATCTCCCTTACATCACCGGCAAGGTCACGAATTACAGATGCATCCAGTTCAATGTCTCCGGCTGAATAGCTTATCATATCTATGAGTTCATCAATTTTACGGATGTCGTTGCCGGTAAGTTCAAGTATAAGCCGGATAAGCCTTTCATCAATCCGGATGTTTCTTTCATTCAGAGATTTTTTTATGAAGTTGAACAGGTCGCTGTCAAACTGTTTCCAGAACTGTACTATATGTATCACGCTGTCAGGAAGTTTTTCCAGCATGGCCGGGGGCTTGTTCTGTGATGAAGTTATTATCATTACAGTACCTTCCGCCAGCCCGTCTATCATATCGTTTACCATGGCTTTGTTGTTTTCAACAGCCTTAAGGTTTTCAAAGTTCCTTATTATACATACCCTTTTCTGAGAAAACATTGAACCTGCCATGGCAAAATCCGCGGCTGAAAGAAGTTCTTCAGCTGAGTTTTTATCCTGGTTTATAAAAAATCTTCCGGTGCTGTTTCTCCGTTCATCCGGGTCAGTGAAAAACTGGTCAAGCATCTGGTTTATCAGTTTGTCCTTGTCCCCCTCCGCTTCACCAAGGAACAGGTAGATGGAGTGTTTGAGTCCCTTTTTTATTTCAGATGCGAACTGCCTTGATGTGGGGTATTTTTTCCTGCTCAATTATCTCTCCCGGGGGGTTTTCTGGTAGCTGTCCCTGAACCAGCCTGTGGTTATCACAGATATGATTCTTTCTGCCAGTTTCTCTGTCAAGCCGGTTATTCCCCTGTGCTCACTTATTGAGCCTGTTCCTGTCTCCGTATAAATAAATTCTGCGTATGTTTCACGATTTTTTATAATTGTTTTACCTGTACCGGCATGGGCAAGAGTGACAAGGGCAGTCACTTTTAATCTCCTTTTTTCCGTTACACCTGCAGGGTTAAAACTGTAAGGCGCTGAAACAAGGGGGAGGAGTGTTATCCATAATTTAATGTCACACGATGCGATATCGCCTGTAAAGAGGAGCCTCCTTTCGCTGTTCATCCTGTTCTTTATTTCCGATTTCAATAAACCGGGAAGTTCATTCCTGCCGCTCCTGTTTTCTATTTTTACTATACATATTCTGTTAAGTTCATCGGGGATAAGTTCAGTGCCGTCAAAGGCGCTGGATATTACTGATTTACTGCTGCTGCATGCGGAACAACCGCTTAAAGAGAGGGATACTGTTATTAAAAGTGCAATGGTTATATGTTTTTTCAATTTCATAAGCGGCATGATTAAAAAATCCTTAAAGATTCCGGCAGATTTTCCGATAATTAATTAAATTTAAAGTTTTTCATTTTACACTCCAACGGTCTTCCTTGGAAAATTAAGGCAGTCAAGGGTAAGACCTTTTGCAACAAACGGGATAGTAATATCCCGTTATTTTTTTTCAATCATTAATCCATTCTTATTGTTTCAGTGAGATTATAGACGGTTTCGATATACTCCCTGGCCGGCCTGTCCCAGTAATAGGCGGACTTCTCGGCGTTTTCCCTGATCTTCATGAAGGACCGTTCGTCAGAGTTGCGGTAAAAATCAGCAGCCCTTGACATGGCGTCATAAAATGCCCATGGAGTAAAGTCAGAGAAAAGAAAGCCTGAACCCTCGATATTGTCCCCTGACTGCATGACAGGTTTGATGGTGTCCCTGAGCCCGCCTGTTGCCCTTGCTATTACCGGGCAGCCTGTGGACATCGCTTCCAGCTGCGAAATCCCTCCCGGTTCATGAAGTGAAGGCATGAGAAAATAGTCAGAGCAGAGCAGGGGCACACTGACATCCTGGAACCCGAAGGAAACGGCGAACCTGTCCGGGTAATACTGTGTCAGCAGGTACAGGCCGTGTGCAATTGCCTCACCCCTGTTGTCCCCTGCTGATATTGCCCCTCCTGCGATAATCTGAAATCCCAGTGTTCTAAAAATACCCTCTGACGATTCGAGTAGAAGCTGGAAGCCCTTCTGTTCAGAGATCCTGTGAATCATCGATGCCAGGATGAGATCCGGGTCGACCTTAAGGTTTCTTTCAAGCTGGAGCATCAGCTTGTTCATCATCCTCATGACAATCCTTCCTCTCACAGGGTCGTCAAGCCTCTGGATGTAATCCTCACCATGGAGAATTTCGGGATACCTCTCATGTATTTTTTCCGAAAGTTCACTGTCACTGTTTATCCTGTCAATGAGCTGCGGGTACATCCTTCGTTCAAATCCGGAATTATCCATTACCGTTCTGGTTTTTCTGCTGAAGTCCGCGCCGATCGCGTTGCTTATCCCTTTAACGTTGTCCAGTATCCATTCAAGTCCGTCGCAGGCGATCTCAATCTGTTTTGCGTACGAGGGGCTCACTGTTATACACTGCCGCGCGAACTTTATGCCCGCTGCCATGCAGTTGAGTTTGTCTCCGTGAACCGGGTCGCAGAAATCATTGGCCCTCCATGACGGGAGATTGAAGATATTGAAAAGATCAAACCCGTTTTCGAACCTGTGATATGAATCGAAATACTGCCAACCGCCGTTGTGGATTATATGTATGAAGGCGCAGTTTCTGAATATCGGGTTGCTGTCATAGTACGGGTCGCACCTGACAATACCGTTGAATATGCCGGGGAAAGCGTCATTTGTGAAGGTGTACTTCGGTTCAAGGCCGAAGGTCAGTATAACCTCGGCACAGGCCCTGGCAAAAGCGACACGTTTTCTCAGTCTCTCCTCCGAAGTAATTCCCCAGTAGAGGCCGTTAAAAAATTCATAGTGGTCCAGCAGGTAATATTTAATCCCCTCCACCTCGGCATAGTGGACCCCAACTTCATAGTCCGCGTCCATGATCTTGAACCTGACGTTTTTGCCGGTATATGTCACGCCGTATTTTTCAACAGCTTCATCCATCTTCCTTTTCTCTTTGAAGTTTCCGTTCCGGTAGTAGGGGGTTATTACGTAAACATCCTCATGCAGTTTCGCAAGCTCGCGCGGGAGCTCATAAACAACATTGGCAAGCCCCCCGCTCTTGGAAAAGGGCTCTGCCTCAGCTGACATGAAAACCATGCTTCCCCTGCGGTAGTGCCATGAAAGTTTTTCATAAAGGGTCCTGAAAAAATCTTTTTCAGAGGACATCTTTTCAAGGTATTCCCTTACATCCGGCAGTGCCAGTTCGCTGTTTTTATGAAGGTGGAAGATACTTCTCTTTATCCCCAGTTCAAAGCAGTCGGGCTTTATTTCACTGTTTGTCAGAAGTTTTTTTCGGATAAATGCCGTGAAGGAATTGTAAGACTTCGCGCGGGCCCCTATTTCTGAAAAAGCGAAGTTTGAATATATACTCTCAGTGCGTTCAAGTTCACAAAGCCTTGTGAATGAATCCGCAAGGAAATGATCGTAATTTTTTTTAAGGCTTACTTTTTCCAGTTTCAGAAGCTTTATCCGTTCAGTGTATGTTACTGTAGTATTGATCCTGGATATTTTGAGTTCCTTTCCTGTGTAGTACCTGTAGTTGCCTGTAATGGCTGAATAGAGAGGGTCTGAAAGGATGAAGGCGTCATCATCGTTAATGTCGAGTCTCGGGTTGTCGAACTGCAGCGAGACGTTCTGGTTTGAATCGCTGAAGTTGAATATGCCGACCCATGTGACGCTACCGGTGAACTTAAGGGCAGCTGCAGCTTCGTTGTTGTTCGCCCATATAAGCGCCCCGTGCCCTTTCTGTGTCGTGTGAAACCTGTAAACGTCCCTGTAAAAATTTTCGAGGCTTCTGTGTGAGGCGTACTCAAACTGGTTCCAGTTGACGTATATGTTATCGAGATATACCTTCCACCCTTCACCCTCGGCGCTCCCTTCGTAGTCCATTATTATGCTGCTCATGAAGGAGGTAAGGGCTACGGCTGCCCTGAGTCCCCTGTGGCCGAAAGTGTTAAGGGCCCTTCTCTCGTCGTGGTTTCCCAGTATTCCCAGGAGTTCAGTACCTTCAGGCATAACGGTGGGGAAGTAGTTGTCGTATACGTGATATATTTCCCGCACGTCAGTTTTGCCGTGCGTTATGTTTTCGCAAATTTTAAAAAGCGCCGAGTTGTAGGGCACAAGGCCGGTTCTGGTCAGGAATTTTTCATGCCCCCAGAAACACTCGGCTATGTTGATGAAAAATTTTTTCTTTTTTTCATTTATCTTGCGTTCAATGTTCTGCATGAGGAAGTAGTGTATCGGCACGGAAATTCTTTCCCTGCATTCGCAGTCGTAAAACCCCGTTGTGATGAAGTGCCCGTATTCCCTGTCATTTACAATGATGTTCCCGCAGAGCATCTCCAGGTCTGTCCTCTTCTGCTTGTATGAATAGAGGAAGTTGTTTTTTTTCATCATTATTGGGATGGCGTGAGCTGAGTCGAACCTTATCCCGTCAATATCGTATTTATCGATGAGGGTGCATATCGAGTCTGAAAGCCATTCCCATATTTCAAAGTACCTGTAGTTCAGCAACTTGCCGTCGTTCCATGTACCATACCTTCCGTCTGTGGATGCCCTTTCAACCAGGTTGCCTCCGGTGTCATAAGTGAGTACCGTGTACTCATCAGGGAGATCACTGCTTTTTCTGTTAAGGTGGGGTATGATATCTACTATGATTTTTATCCCCATTGAGTGGGCCCTGGTGACAAGCTTTTTCAGCTCGTCCTCCCCTCCCAGGGAAGGTTCAATTTCTGTCAGGCTTACGGGGGAGAATGGTGAAGGTGACGATGCCTCGGGGGCCCAGTCCTCCCTGTTGTTTCCTCTTTTCTGTACGCCCAGCAGGTATATCGCAGTTATGCAGTATCTTGATTTAAGATCCTCAAGGTGATGTGTGATGTCGGAAAGACTGCCTAAACGTATGACCTGCCCGTGCTCGTTGTAGACCAGCCCGGGGTTGCCGTTGTTTTCTCTCCAGTACATTTTTGTATGTCCGTGAATATCAACGAATATTTCGAGGATGACCTCTCCCCGGAGATCCGGGAGTACATTCATCCTTCCTGAAGTTCCGTTTTCGTTTATCCAGGACATTGACATGTCGCTTCTTAAAATAACGGCAAAATCGTAATGCCCGTATTCACTGAAGGTGTATGAAGTCTGAAAATTGTCGTCTTCTTCATTTTTCTGGAGCGGGATTTCATCAACGTTAAGGTTTTCAGCTGTATTGTAATTTGCGTTCATGTCCGTGCGGTAGATACGGAGAAAATAGTTTTTGTCCTCATCGGGTTCGGCGAGCTGAAAGTTGAAGTTGTACTCCTCCCCGACCCTGAGATTAATGAACCTGGTTGCAAGAGGGGCATCGTACTCCTTGGGGGAGAAAACCCGGTCAAGTATCATGTTCGCCCTGTTTCTTATTTCATGAATGTCGTGGCCTGAGGCGGCTACAAGGATTTTTATTATCTCCCTGAAGGACTCTTCATTACCCCCCTTTTTGTACAGCCTTGCATAGTTTTCAAGTTCATGGAGCCCGGCGATATTAAGGTCGTAGTCAAAGTTAAGCTCGTCCCCTTTGAGCCTTGCATTGAGGTTGTGAATAATCTCGTTTTTCTTTGCCTCGCTGAATTTTTCAAAAGTAACCGGGGGGAGCTCTTCGCGGTATCTTTCTTCTATTTTCGAGGCGTGTTCGATTACACTGTCAACCAGCCTGTTAAGCAGGGCTGATGATTCTGGCGGGTAGACAGTTGAGTGGTTAAAACCGGTTTCAATGGCCCTCTCTTCAACTTCAAGAAGAAAGACAAAGGCGTCGAAGAGCTCAGGTTCTTTTTTATATTTCCATTCATTCAGGGTCTCAAATGTTTTAAGACCCAGGTATATTGTCGGTACCTCGGCCCATTCAGGTCCCTGCCCCACGTGGGCAATAACAGTTGTTGAGGGGGAAACATGATGAATCGTTGCCCTCCCGGGAAGTTCTTTAACAAGGACAATCCTTCTTGTGGAAATAAGGTTGTTGGAACATTCAGCCGCGCCTTTGTGAAACAGCGCGAGGGCATTTATTATCTTGATGAAAAGCCGTGTGTCACCTGAAAGTTTTTCCCTGAAAGAACCCTTCATGTCAGTATAACTGTCCAGTATACTGTTGGTCATTTCAAAGAACCTTTCCCTGAACATTTCAACCGGGTCGCCGGCAGCGATCCTTTCTATTACATATGCATCCGGGTAGAAGTCGAAAGTCCGCCCCTCCCTGTACGCGCGTGATAATGAAGATTTAACCGCCCTGTCGGTTATCAGGTGTTCGTCAGATATCCGGAATCTGCTCAGACTGGTAAATGTGCTGTTTTCCAATTTAAAAATCCTGTTTGATATATTTATATAAGTAATATTTTTTCATAAATTTATAAAAATCTGTTCCTTTTAACCGGCAGGGTGATGCTTAAAAAACAAATAAAGGAACAAAAACGTCTATAATATATGATAATAAAAATATATGAAAAGGCAAACAGAAATGTCTCACTAGAGCGGGGGAAGATTTCTCTCTGTGATCACCTGTCAGTTTTAAAAGTGAATTGTAAAAGCGGTGTGCTGCTGATATCCGGTAGTGAAGATTTTATAATATTTGCCCCGGAATCGGGTTCCGGGGCGTCTGCAATAATTGACTAAAAGTTAAAGTATGCAGGAACTTAATTTATTCCTGGGAATATCCCTCCACAAATTCCGCGAACCTTTTTGCCACAAGTTTCATCTCTTCTATGGGCGGCAGGAAAACCACCCTGAAATGGTCAGGTTCAGGCCAGTTAAAACCGGTACCCTGTACAAGCATTACCTTCTTCTGTTTCAGAAAATCGAGAACAAAGAGAGCGTCATCTTTAACCGGGATTTTTTTTATGTCGATTTTAGGGAACAGGTACATCCCTCCATTGGGCTTTACACATGAAACTCCAGGTATGGAGTTAAACAGTTCATATGAAAAATTTCTCTGTTCACAGAGCCTCCCGCCGGGGGCTGTCAGTTCAAATATGCTCTGGTAACCCCCTATTGCCGTCTGGATTCCATACTGGGCGGGCATGTTGGCGCAGAGCCTCATTGACGCAAGGATTCCAAGCCCCTCGATAAAGTCAGAAGCGGATTCTTTTTTTCCGCTTAGAACCATCCAGCCGACCCTGAATCCGCATAAGCGGTGAGATTTTGAAAGGCCGTTCATCGTAATAAACAGGGTTTCGTCAGAAAGGGACGCGGCAGGTGTATGCACTACTCCATCGTACATTACCCTGTCATATATTTCATCAGCAAAAACCACAAGCTGGTTCTTTACCGCGATTTCAACAAGTTTCTCCACAATCTCCTTCGGGTAGACCGCGCCAGTAGGATTGTTCGGGTTGATGATTACGATTGCCCTTGTTTTCGGGGTTATTTTACTTTCAATATCAGCAATATCGGGATACCAGAGACTCGATTCGTCGCAGAGGTAGTGTACAGCCTTTCCTCCGGCCAGGTTGGCGGCCCCTGTCCATAAAGGGTAATCGGGCATTGGAACGAGAATTTCGTCTCCATTATTGAGGAGCCCCTGCATGCACATAACTATAAGTTCACTGACGCCGTTTCCCACAATAATGTCATCTATTGTAACACCATCTATACCTTTAAGCTGGCAGTCCTGCATTATGGCCTTGCGGGCGGAGAAGAGACCCTTTGAGTCGCCATAAGCTTCGGCGTGTTTCAGGTTCATTATGACATCCTGGATTATTTCATCAGGAGCGTTCAGTCCGAATGCGGAGGGGTTACCTGTATTGAGCTTGATGATCGTATGACTCTCCCTTTCAAGCCTTGCCGCCTCTTCAACAATAGGGCCTCTTATATCATAAAAAACATTGTCAAGTTTGTTCGATTTCAGTATCTGTTTCACATGTTCCTCCCGGAAAAAAAAGCTGTTTCATCTGGTTCGGGCTTTTTAAAACTGACGAAACGCGGTTAATGTTAAATTTGCCCGGTATCCCTCAAAAAGTTGATCAAGAATTAGACTAAGCAGTAATTTTACAATAAAAAAATCGGATTATTGATCCCGCAGCCTGAAAATTGTTTCAGGCCTGTTTCCTGAAAACCGTTTTTTGCACGGTTAAACCAGCCTGATTCAATAAAATGATATTAAGTTCTCTTTTTATAAAAAATAATTGATAATCTATAATCGATTATTATTATTGAAAGATTTATTTAGTGAAATGAAATGCAATAAGTTGCATATAAGCGGCTTTAACGGAATGTTAAGGTGAAAACCGTACTGAGCAACTGCCGGTTTTTTACCCCGGAAAAGCTGATAAATATAAAATTACCGGAGGTTTTTATGAGTTTTACGGGAGATTATAAAAACAGGCTTAAAACTCCCGCCGAAGCAGCAGGTTTGATCAATTCAGGGGACGCCATTGAGTGTGCACAATTCAATGGAAGGCCGGTCGCCTTTGAACAGGCCCTGGCACAGAGGCATGAAGAGCTGCGCGATGTGGGGATTTTCTTCAGTGTTACCCTTCCGCCGCTGCCTGAAACATGCAGGTATCCCGAGAGTTTCATCTTTCATGACTGGCACTGGAGCAAACTTACAAGGATGATCCAGGCTATTCCCGGCACAAGCCCTTACTATAATCCCGTTGTGTACAGGTACACGACAAACTGGATGAGGGCCCTTCCGCAGAATGAATTTAACGAGAGGTCCTTTTATTACAACGAGCCTGAAAAGGCAAAGAAGACCAAACACTGCTTTGTGCTTCGCACAGGCCCGATGAATGAGCAGGGTTACTTCAACTACGGCCTTCATAACTCGTTTCACAGTTCCGCAATAGAGGTTGCTGATCTCGTTATAGTCGAGGTAAACAGAAATATCCCTGTTGTTTACGGAGGGGCGGAGGAGTCTGTCCATATATCCCGCGTGGATGCAATAATAGAGGACAGCGCCGATACTCCACTCTTCGAACCTGAACCTGAAGAGCCGTCAGATGTTGAAAGAAAAATAGCCTCGAACATTATGCCGTTCCTTAAAAATGGAGACTGCGTGCAGCTGGGGATCGGGGGACTCCCCACTGCAATCGGGCAGCTCGTGGCTCAGTCAGACCTGAGGGATCTCGGATGCCACACGGAAATGTTCGTGGACACCTATCTTGACATGTATGAAGCCGGCAAACTTACAAACGCGAAGAAAAACATCGACAGGCATAGATCTGTTTTTACTTTTGCAGTGGGGAGCCCAAGGCTCCATGAATTCATGAAGGAAAACTCCGCAGTGGCTTCATACCCTGTTGATTATACCAATGACCCGTATAAGATCATGGGCCTTGACAACTTTATAAGCATTAACAGCGCCATTGAAATTGATCTTCTCTCTCAAGTCAATGCTGAAAGCAGTGTTGCAGCAGGGGTGCCGAAGCAGATTTCCGGAAACGGGGGTATGACTGATTTTGTCTATTTCTCGCAGCTCTCTAAAGGGGGGAAGAGCTTCATCTGTATCGAGTCAACTCACACAGACAGAAACGGAAACAGGAAATCACGCATTGTTCCCGGCTTTGAGCCGCATACTGTTGTGACAATCCCCAGGCAGCTTGTTGATTATGTTGTAACGGAATACGGGGTTGTTCAGCTTGGCGGACGCCCGGTATGGCACAGGGCAGAGCAGCTTATAAGCATTGCTCATCCCGATTTCAGAGATGATCTTATCAGGGAAGCTGAAAGGATGGGGATCTGGAGAAGGTCAAACAAAAAGTTCTGATTATTATTAATCTTTTCTTCCAATTCAGCCACCCCGTGGGGTGGCTTTTTTTTCTGCTCAGCTTTTCCCGCCTGTTATTACTACCTCGCAGCAGTCTGCACCCTGATTCAGATTTTTTGTATGCTCAACATTGATATCAAAACTATCACCGAACAGGGCTCTTGCAAGCCCCAGGTATGTTTCTACAGTGACAATTCCGCAATCTGCAATTCCCGCTTTTGCTATGGCCTTCTGGGTTTCGCAGTCTGTTACCCTGACGATAATGCGATCACCGTCAACTTCAACCTCTCTCCCTTCTATTTTAAGCACCCTGCTCAGTGCGCTAAGGGCGTCAATGAAGCTTGAAGGCCATTGCGGTTCAGGGATATACTTTTTCTGGATTCTGCGGCCGAAAACATAGGAAAAGTGTTTCCATGCCTCAACATCCATCTCCCAGGCTGTCTCTATCCCGTGTTTTTTGGCCAGGCCTAAAAACCATGCACCGTCCATACGGACAAATGAGTATTGAAGCAGATCGATAATTTCTTTGTCGTCAAGATTCACTGTCAGGCCTCCGGGTTTTCAGCAGGGAAGCTGTTTTTTTATATTGTTGAATCCCGTAATTGAACAGGAAATTATGTTAAGTGTCAAGCAACTGTTTTCATATTTATATTTTTATTCCGAACAGAAACAAAAATCTGTTTCGAATTTATAAATCCGAAAGACAGGCATCTTTCGAGAGTATATAATAATATTTATCATTATGTAATTCAGAATTAATGAAGGAGCATTATTAAATGGATAACCATAATATTTATGATCGTATACCGGGTGTATTCTCAAGCTGTATGAAGATTATTTTTTTAAGGAGAAGTGGTGTTCAGCCGGGGAGCGAACTTCCACGCATTAAAGTTTCTATTGATAATGTGACGATTGATGAAAATCATTTAAAAGAGTACATGGAACTCTGCGGGTTGAGGAATGACGGCACACTCCCCATACTGTATCCCCATGTTTTTACCGCCCCGCTTCAGATGGCCGTTGTGAGCCATAAAAATTTTCCTGTTTCATGCCTCGGTATTCTTCATTACAGGAACCATATAATAAGTCACAGGGCAATAAACGCGGATGAAAAACTTTCAATTAAAATAGAACTTGTGGAAAGCCGTATTGTGAAGCAGGGTGCGGAATTTGATTATACAATACAGGTCAGGTCAGAAGGGGAAATGGTGTGGGAAAGCATAACAACCTATCTGAAAAAAGGGAAGTTCGGGGCAGAGTATCATCCTTCACCTAACGGCAACCTTATACAGGCAGAGCCCGAAATGGAGCGCTATGCTGAATTTTTTATTCCCGGTGATATAGGGAACAGGTACGCCCGTATCTGCAGTGACTATAATCCGATTCACCTCTCAAAAACCGTGGCACGACTTTTCGGCTATAAAAAAAAGGTGGCCCATGCCATGTGGGCAGCTGCATGCAGTATAGGGCGGCTCCCCGGCATTAACCTGGATAATCCTGTAAGGGTTGATCTTGCATTTAAGGGCCCTCTCTTTACAGGGAGCAAAAGTTATATTACGGCGTTTGATGGAGGGGATTATTCCAGGTTTGATTATTACTGCGGAGATAATCCCAGGGCAGTAATAAACGGAAAAATATCAGCTGTAGAGAAAGGTTACCGGCTTATATGACATTGATGGCGATATTGTGCCCGGAAAATATTCTGCCAGGCTGTGAATCGGCTTGAGCGTTTTTACCTGATAAAAAAATTTATTTCAATGATGGCGGAAATAGTATTTAATTCCGCCATATCTGTTGTTCTGTCATTTTCTGACCCTCCCTGACAGAGGATAATAACGGTATGTTTTCAGAAATAATTCCTGAATATATATTTTAGTGTATAAAGTAAAAATTATATATTCCCGCCGCCGAAGGCGTCGGGAATAATAGAGCCTTTTTATCTGAAATAAGTTACGGAATAAATACTGGAAATTAATACTGCTTTAAATAAAAAATTTTATTTTATTAGTAACAGTATTATCACTTATAAGTGTTACAGTATTATATGTCCGGGATCAGGATTTATTCATTAACCTGTGTGAAGTAGAGAATAAGCTGTTATTTACGCTGCAACAGATGACAGGGATTTTCTATACTTCTTCTGTTGAAAAATTTTCAGAAACTGATTACGGATTGTGATGTATAACTGATAATGTAAAAAGGATGTTAAATGTACCGTATCAGATTGGGGCTTATTTCTGCAGCTGTTTCGCTTGCGCTTTTTTCCGGGGCTGAGATGTCATATGCCCAGCAGTATTCACTGCAGGGTAATGTCGTGGACAGCACTACAAAGAGGAATGTCTCCTTTGCCATTGTGATCGTGCAGGAGGCCGGGGTTGTGGCAAACGCTCCTCAGGGGAGGTATTACCTGGAGCTTCCCCGGGCAGGCAGGTATACAGTAAAGGTTCAGTCCCAGGGGCTGCAGACCGTTACAACATCAGTAACGGTTGACGGGAACGTTATAAGGGATTTCCGGATGCTTCCATATACCTCCCGCGGGAGCGGGGTAGTGATTAGGGGGGAGAGGGACATTCAGAAGGTCTCCCGCCATACAATGACAGTGAAGCAGATCAAGGAGGTGCCAGCCTCCTTCGGTGATTCGCTGAACGCTCTGACTGCGCTGCCCGGCGTTTCCCGTCCAATGGGTATATTCGGTCCTCTTGTTATAAGGGGGGCGGACAACGCTGTAAACGGGTATTATATAGATGATATACCTGTTTTTAATCCGATGCACTTCGGGGGATTTCATTCAGTAATAAATAACGATCTTATAAGGGAAATTGATCTTTATTCGTCAGCATACCCTTCGCAGTTCTCCAATGCTCAGGGGGCAATAATAAATATAAATACAATAGATGAAGTGGAGAGGCCCGGAGGGAATGTTGACGTGGGGCTTATATCGGCTTCGGTTTTAATAAAAGAGCCGATAACAGAGACCGTTTACGTTGACGGCAAAGAGAAGAAGAATAATAAAGGCTATCTTATTGCGGCAGGCAGGGTGGGGTATCTTACACTTTTTATACCTTACTTTTATGAATATGTCCTTAAACAGGATCTTGAACAGGTTGCTGAATATTATGATTACCAGCTCAAGGGAAGATACGACATGAACAGCCGGCATTCACTCTCATTTATTGTTTTCGGCAGCAAGGATAAACTTGATCTTATCTACAATGACGACGCGATGGAGGAGGGAGACGATCCGTTATGGGAGGACATGCAGTGGAAACAGGACCAGCAGTCGCATAATATCGGGCTTTATTATAATTTTAAAACTGAAAAAAGGTTCAGCAATACCCTGATGTCATATGCCGCAATGACAACCTTCCAGAGGTGGGCCGAGATCCCGAAAGCCACTTCAGACTGGGCGAAGGATGTGGGGACAGATTCCAGACCATACATTTTCGGCATCAAGGATAAGTTCAGGTGGGAATGGTGGGAGTCCCATGCGGAGGTCCGTGCCGGACTGGAGGGGAACTATTACAGGTTTGATGTTGACGGCAAGGTGCTGCTGCCCAGGGAGTATATTGAGAGCGGCTTTGATCCCAATGACCCGAACCTCATTGTCACAATTGAACTTGATGAGACAATCGAAAATTATACCCTGGTGAATTATCTTGAGAACAAGTTTACTTTCGGATGGCTGACCGTTGTTCCCGGATTTCACGCCGAGTATCTTAAAAGAACAGATAAATGGGTATTCGATCCCCGCGGCATGGCGAGTCTGGCTTTCCCTACAGGGACAACACTTGGCGTTGCAGGTGGATGGTACAGTCATTTTATCCAGACCAATGGAAATTATTTTAATAATACTCCCCTTCTGGCGAAGGTGGACTATCTTGATCCTCAAAGGGCAATACACAGGTCTGTGAGTGTTGAACAGAGGATCTCCGGTTTTACGCTGAAAGCGGAAGGGTTCAGCAACAGGTTCGCTGATATAGTTGAAGCAGAGGAGTGGACTGATGCTGATGGTACTGTAAAAAACTTCAGGAACACCGGCGACCTTAAAACATACGGCTTTGAAATTATGGCCAGGGTAAGTGAAGAGAAGGAGCAGGGGCTCTTCGGGTGGACAAGTTATACCTATACACAGGCAAAGTATAAATCTAACCTTTCTTCTGACTATTACGGTGATGAATGGATCAGCGCCTGGTCAGAGCAGGTGCATGTATTGAAAACCGTTGTCGGCTACACTTTCGGACATCATACTTTGAGTGCGAGGTTTCAGTTCAATTCAACACTGCCCTATACTCCGGTTGTAGATTCAAACAAAGATATCACCTATGTGGGGGAAACGGAAAGGTGGCTGCCGGTGTATGGAAAAACCAATTCAAAGCGTCTCTCCCCTGAACACCGGCTGGATATCAGGTACAGCCGCAGGACCAATTATAAATGGGGTTATGTAAGCTGGTATATTGAAGTAATAAATGCATATAATTTCCGGGGAGAGGAGCTTGCATATGATTACACTGACGGTACCTGGGAAGTAAAACAGTCGGATGAGATTGCAATGATACCGAACTTCGGAGTGGAGGCTAAATTTTAGGCAGAGTCCCGGAGCAGCAGTGGCTCAGGGCATAAACCCCTCCTGCATGAACTGAAAAGGCAGGGGCCGGGACAGATTATAATAACAGAAAAGGAGATTTTAATGAAACATATAAGTCAGGCATTTCTTCTTATGATAATAATATTTGTCTCTACAGGCTGCACAACCTCACCTGTTTGCATTACTTCATCTGTGACACCGATGGAAGGAAAAGTTGTTGCAGAGAATCTGGGCAGATGTAATGGAAGTGACACGGCCTATTCGTTTCTGGGCCTCTTTATGTTCGGGAAGCCTGATCTTGATGCAGCGATAAAAAAAGCGCTTGCCGGGAAAAAAGGCGACACCATGATAAATGTCAGGTGTTATGAAACAACAGGCTATTTTCTTCTCTTTAGCGCGACAACGGTTACAGTCGAGGGCGAAGCTGTCAGGTTTGCGGAAGAGAGGGGCTCTTCAGGGAGGAGGAGATGAAAAATTTATCAGGTGTAAAAGTATCGGTATTACTCCTGCCCGTACTTTTTTTATCAACCGGTTGTCTGTACAGCGGGGCTCATCCCCTGGGTGTGGAGCCAAGCGCGAAATTCATGGAGTCTGCTGAATACGAGGTAATAGGCGATGGGGAGGGGCGTTCAAGCAGTTTTACACTCTTTTCCCTGGTGCGGGTTACTTCCGGTTGTGACGGAAACGAGGCAGTTGACGAGGCTGTCAAATGCAGGGGAGGGGACAACCTGATAGAAGCGGTTTTCACCAGGGAGAGAAAGATTTATATAATAGGAACAGTGGATATAATACATGTTAAGGGGAAAGTAATAAGGTATTTGAGGTGATGCCTTACCCCGGATTAAAATATCTGAAGAGGAAAAATGGAAAATTTACTTACATTAGGCGAAAGAGCGATATTTTCAATAATGGGACTGGCCAGTGTGATAGCTCTTGCTGTAACCATAGATCGCGCGCTTATATTCAGACATAACGCAAAGATCGGGGAGAAAATATTTCATGAAATAGTAGCGAAGTTAAGGGTGTGGGATATCGAATCTCTGGGAACTTATATCGAACAGTATCCTGAGTCGGTGTATGCAAGGTTTGCCGCTTTTATTAAGGAACACTTCAAATCGGGTGAGGCCGCGCTGGGGCATATGATGGAGGGGAAACTCATTGAGGAGCGGATGCATCTTGAGAAGAGAATAATAGTTCTGGCCTCACTGGGGAATAATGCCCCGTTTATCGGCCTTCTGGGGACTGTCCTTGGAATTATAAAGGCATTCTACAACCTCGGGACACTGGGGAATACAGGGGCTGAAGTGGTAATGCGGAGTATATCAACAGCTCTCCTTGCAACTGCCTGCGGTCTCCTCATCGCTATACCGGTTGTAATGCTCAATAATTTTTTCAGCAAGAGGCTGAAGAATATAATGCAGAGCCTTGAGATCCTTGCAAAAGAGGCCCTTGCGAGTGTATCGAAGTAACTCCACGTCATTCCCGTGAAGACGGGAATCCGGATTATAATGAATGTATACCCGCCGGAGTTTATCCCCGTGCGGATGGGACGGGTATGACAGGATGAATGAATCCTGTTTGTTGAATCAAAATGGAGGTATTTAAATGGCAATGGGATCATCAAAAGATGAAGACGGTGTAATCAGTGATATAAATATAACTCCCATGGTTGATATAATCCTGGTTCTGCTGGTTATATTCATGGTTACTGCGAATTTTCTGAAAAAGGAATCGATCAATATAAATCTGCCGAAGGTCGCGGCCGCGGACCCGAATATAAAGGAGTCGAAACAGCTGGCCATTACAAATGACGGCAAGTTTTTCCTTGAAGGGAGGTCCGTTACTGAATCAGGCCTTATGGAAGAGATTACACGTGAAGCGAAATACAGGCCCAATGTGAGGGTTACCCTTTCCGCTGATGAGACCCTGTCGTATGGGACTGTATCAAAAGTTATGGGGCTTCTCCGTAAATGCGGAGTAACGAGGATGGCTCTTTCTGTTAAAAAGTAGGGGAATGAAGTGATGGATGAATCACTCATCATAGAGATAAATAAAAGAAAATTTAAAATCAGACATCTTTTCCGGATTTCACTGGCTGTTTCGTTCTGCATACACCTTGTTATAGCAGGGCCTTATTTTATATCTAAATTCGGCTCCGCATCTGCTGAAGAGGATATTGTAAGCGGGTTCGAACTGGAACACCCTGAAATTGAACTGGATATCCCTCCTGAACTGATAGGTGGAGACTCATCTCCGGCCCGCGTTGAGAAACAGGAGTGGGCTGAAGGCACGAAAAAAGACGGGCCGGACCCTGAGGAGAAAGAGATAAATACAAACCGGATCTCCGGAGATGGAACAGACAAAGACGGGTATCTTTTTTCATTTAACGGTGATTCACCCCCGAGAGCCATTGTCGACTTTGATCTGCGCCGGTATTACCCTGAAGAAGCCAGGGCTGCAAATATAAAAGAATACCAGGTGACGGTCCTTGTTCAGATAGATGAAAAGGGTTCTCTTATTTCAGCGAATATCGCTTCGGGGAAAGCGCCTTACGGTTTTAATGAACAGGCCCTGAAAGCTGTAAAAAGAATGCGGTTCTCACCAGGATATAAAAGCGGCAAACGCGTTAAAATGGCCCACTACCTTCCCGTGACATTTACACTTGAATAATTCCTTCAGTTAAAAAAAAATTTTTTATTTGAACAATTCCGACCGTATAGTCAGAAAATCCGGATAAAAAAGGTGTAACACTGAAAAAATGGGATTTTTTTTACCGTATAACATGTGATAAAAGATATTCTAATTGACTTTTCATGTTTAATGTAAGAGGAAAACCGAACCCTTTCATAAATAAACAGAATCAAAACAGAAAAAAATTAAAAGTTCTTTTTTAGGAGGTTTAATCAGTAATGGCAGAAAATACCAGATTGTTTGGCATGCCCGCAGAGAAAGGCCGGTGGGTATTTGTTGCGCTCGGTTTTTTTATCAACATCTGTCTCGGAAGCGTTTATGCTTACAGTGTTTTCAAAAAGCCGGTACAGGAAGCATTTCAGTGTACTGCAACTGAGGGCGGACTCCCCTTCATGATTTTTCTCGCATCATTTGCAACTATGATGTTTTTCGGGGGAAGGGTTCTTGAAAAACTGGGACCTAAGAAACTCGGAATACTTGGTGGAATCCTTGTTGGTCTGGGATGGATCGTTTCAAAATGGACAGGTAACATCTATATGCTTACTCTCACCTACGGCCTTATCGGCGGCGGTGGTGTGGGTCTGGCTTATGGCGGACCTATCGCTGTAGCAGCCAGATGGTTCCCGGACAAGAAAGGCCTTGCTGTGGGTCTTACTCTTGCCGGTTTCGGAGGCTCGCCTTTTGTCTCGGCTAATGTTGCCAAAATTCTTATTGCGCAGAGCGGGCCTTTTGATGCCTTCTTCTATCTCGGTGTCGCTTTTCTTATTGTAGTTGTGCTGCTTTCCATCCCGATGAAATTTCCTGAAGCGGGATGGAAACCTTCAGGCTGGACAACCGCAGCCGGCGCTGCTGTTGCGATTGAGATGGACTCTGCAGCAATGGTAAAAACAGCATCATTCTGGGGACTCTTTCTCTGTTATACCTTCGGCTGCCTTGCCGGTCTTATGGCAATAGGTATTTCAAGCCCCGTGGCACAGGAGATAGTCAGGATTGACGCCGCTACTGCTGCAACACTTACAGGGGTATTCGCTATATTTAACGGGGTAGGACGTCCCATATTCGGAACTCTTACAGACAAACTTACTCCACAGAAGGCGGCTGTTATTAACTTCATTTTAATTCTTGCGGCATCACTTGGAATGCTTGCGGCAGGTGAAGGTTCAGTAACCCTTTATGTTATCTGTTTTATGGGATTCTGGCTTTGCCTCGGAGGATGGCTGGCTATCGCTCCCACAGCAACAGGTACATTTTTCGGTATGGCAAATTATGCGAAGAACTACGGGCTTGTTTATTTTGCTTACGGCCTCGGGGCTATCCTTGGAGGAATTATATCCGGGCAGGCCAAAGACACATTCGGTTCATATACATTCGCTTTTTATCCCACTGCGGCGCTGGCAGTAATGGGGATCATACTTGCCTTTATCCTTATTAAACAGCCTGAACAGGCCGGGCAGAGCACAGAGAGTGCAGAAGTTAAGAGCGCCTGATTCTGCAGTTTTTTATATAAGGGTTGGATTTGAATTTCAATTTAGAAAGGACAGGTTGTTTCCTGTCCTTTCTCTTGTTTAATTATTAATAAAATTTTTTCTGAGTTATTTAACCAGTTTTTCAACAAGGCTTACTACGTAATTTATATCATTCTGGCTTGCAGGATGTTTTTTGTCCATGTACTTGATGTATTTGACCTTTTTGTCTTTGCCGACAATTATACATATTGACTTGTTATTTGTGTAGCCCAGACCCCACGATTTTGCCACAGTGCGGTCAACATCTGTAAGTATGGTTGAATTATACTTGGCTATTTTTTTCCTGACAATTTTTCTTATAAGCCAGTTTGGAGCAACAGATTCCTCCAGGTTTGCTATTCCGATTCCGCGGTTTTTGGAAGCCGGGAAGTTTTTTGCCTTCAGTGCGTCAGCCATAGGGTCGCTCAGATCTGATGCTTCCGCATCATTATAAAATATTGTAAGAACCTTGGAGCCGAAGTCAGGGATTGTTGTCGGATTATCGTTAGCGTCTCTTATTGTAAGGTTTGAGAGAGTCTGGTTTACAGATATCGCGTTAAGAGCTGAAGTTCCTGCCACCATTAATGCGCAGAGGCATAATGTCAGTATTCTGAAATTTTTTTTCATTTAAGTCCCCCCTGGGTTTTCATTATTAAGTTTGATTAATTGTATTATTAAACGACATTTTTTGTAAATATTAAAACGAAACAGATGCAAATTTATTTCAGGTAAAAAAAGCTCTATTACCCCCGCCGCCTTCGGCGGCTGGGGTATGTAATTCCTACTTTTTATACTAAAATATATATTCAGGAATTATTGCTGAATATATTTTAAATTCATGTTTCCCTGTCAGTAAAACTTTACCTCCTTTCCCGCGATAAAGAGTTTTGACAGTGCGCTTCTGCCGTCCGCGGCAATTGATACTTCAGCTGAAACATCAGCCATCTCTGTCTCAATCTTCTTTCCCTCTTTCTGGGGGACAAAATATGTTTCCAGTCCGTACCTGATTTGCAGACGGGAGTATTTGTCATCCACTGTGCCTTTAAGTATTACGTCAAAATTCTTTTTTAATTCATCAGGATTTTTTGAAAAACCGGCTATTGAATGGAATTTGCTCCCTTCCACCTTTGCAAGGGCAATATAGATTGTATCGTTTTCGGAGAAAGTGTCTATCTTTTTCTGCAGAATTTCATTGTTGAATGACCTTATCTCTGAAATTTCGTAATTAAGGCGAACGTAATCCCCGCTGAAGAGGCTTCTCGGATCAACAGGGATACACCTGAGCAATACCTTTGTTCCTGTTCTTAAAAGAATTTCCTGTTTCGCAATCATTGAGAGGAGAACAGCCGCCTGCAGAATCACTACTGCCATGAAGAGAATTTTTCTTTTACTGTTCATTATTCCACCCCCTCTGAATCTGCTGACAGCTTTTCTATCTGCATCGCAAGGTCCTTTCTTTTTTTCTCAAGGATATATCCTCCGAAAAGCCCTATAAATCCTGTTATGATAAATAAGAGCGCTCCCGAAAACATGTCCCAGAAGAGATCGAAATACCTGGTGATTATATGAATGATAAACCCGGCAACAGCGCCGTTGAGTATAAGCTTTGACTGTATAACCGTGCTGTAATAGATATAGGTCCCGGATATGATCAGAAGGAGCAGGTTGAATGTCACGGAATAGACCTCCCAGGGGATATTTGGCCCTGCTATAAACATCGTTATTCCGGAGGCAAGGAGTATGCCCAGGGAAAGGTATATCGTTACCCTTCCGGTTCTGATCCTTGAAAGGATTATGTAGTAGAATACCGCCGCAATGGAGGCAAAGAGAATTATCATTATAATAACTATTCTGTCTGCTGAAAAGATCGAAACCTGGTTCTCTGTTTCAAAGGAGGAGAAGTAGACCGAAAGCCATAGAGCCACTGCGCATGCCGCGTCAATAAGGCCGTGCGGGTAAAGCCGGTTTTCAATTACATGGTGAAGAATCCTGTTAAGGAGAAAACAGACCGTAACAAACAGTATATTGCCGGCAAGATATGCCAGCCTGAATTTTGTGTCCACACCTGAATATCCTATGAACCCGATCCCTTTGACTATGATAATGGCAATAATAAATGTTACAGCTATACCTCTTTCAATGCGGTATTTTTCGTAAAGGGAATATGAAAAGTAGAGCAGCGCTCCGGCAATGATTATCATGCCGAGATGGAGTGACACCATCCTTGTTTCGGTGTTTCCCATGGGGAG
>ERZ795057.524-NODE-524-length-39979-cov-7.706993_pt1 | contig 39979 bp, 33 predicted proteins | sample MGYA00375141_ERZ795057 | MGnify/ENA primary metagenome ERZ795057 (study PRJEB30186, sample SAMN05720163) | activated sludge metagenome | isolation source: Anaerobic digester | place: Hong Kong | collected 2015-01-26 ...
ATTTATCGGTTAAAACTAAACTTACTTGTGGTACTATTTTCAGGGGTGGGATCAAAGATATTCCACTTCTAATAATACAGTACAGAGAAAAGCAATAGTTCTTATAATTACAGGTGTTGTCTCCCGTTCTCTTGAAAATATAAACAGGGCCACACAGGGTATTGCATCCACTGCCGTTGAACTTAACAGATCTTCAGAACAAATATCAGATGCAACACGGGAGCTTGTAAATCTGCTGGATAGATCCGGAATGGATGAGTAATATTTTCCCCTTCCTCTTTCGCCTGAGACACTATTTTTTAACAGCATTCTGTTTTCTGATACCTGATTAATATTTTCATTATCTGTAAGATGAATAAAAGCGCTAAATGGTTTTGCTGAATATCCGGTTTAATTATTCATTTATATCGATTGCAGTTTTTAAAAATCGGCTTGAAAGGTTTTAAAAATTTTTATATCTTAAATAAGTTATATTCATCTATATAATTATTTTTTTGCCGGCAATACAAACCAGTACGGTCTAAATATAGTAAAGATTTCGGAGATGGTATGTCTTTTCAAAAATGGCTGAAAATTACAGCAGTTTTTTTAATGCTGACAGCTCCTCTAATGTTAAATGGGATCCTTACTACTGATATATCCTTTGCAGCGGCAGAAGATAAAAATCGTGATATAAAAAGCCTGAAAGCCATGGGTGACCATAACTTTCCCCCCTTTGAGTTCCTGGATGAAAACGGCAGACCTGCCGGTTTTACTGTCGATATACTTGAAAGCGTTGCCAGGGTGATGGAGCTGAATGTTGATATCAGTCTTGCACCATGGCACAGTGTGAGAAAGAAACTTGAAGAGGGCAGCATAGATATCATAACCGGCATGTTCAAAAGCCCGGGAAGGGACCAAAAAGCTGATTTTACAATACCGCACCTAATGGTGTCATATGTTGTCTTTGTGCGTGACGGGAGTTCACTGAAGCGTATTGAAGACCTGGCAGGCAGGGAAGTTGTTGTGCAGTCCGGTGACCTGGGTCATGATTATATTTACAGGAAGGGGATTGCCGGTAAAATAATTGTCAGGTCTGATCTGGAGGATGTCCTGCGTTCTCTTTCAGGCGGGGAGGGGGATTGTGCCCTTGTACCGCTGCTTCTGGGGGAGATGTTAAAGAAAAAATTCAATATTACCAATATACACACTGTTGGCGGTACGGTAATGCAGCAGAGGTACTGTATCGCAGTTAAGGAGGGGGACGCGGAACTCCTTGCTGCCCTTAACGAGGGTCTCAGCCTGCTCAAGAATTCAGGTGAATATGACAGGATTTATGAAAAGTGGCTTGGAATTCACGAGCAGAGAAGCATGCTTGACAGTGCATATGTAAAGACAGGGATTCTTCTGCTGGTTGTACTGTTCTTTTTTTTCACGGCAGTTAATATCTGGAATGTAGCCCTCAAAAGGAAGGTCGGGAAGAAAACTGAAGAACTGAACCGTGAACTTGAAAAAAGTAATGAAATAAAAATGCTTCTTGAAGAGGCTCTGGAGGAATCGTCCCGGGCGGAAGAGGCCGCGCTGATTTCACGTACAGAAGCGGAGAAGGCCAATGAGGCCAAATCGCTCTTTCTTGCCGGTGTCAGTCATGAACTGCGGACCCCGCTCAACGGGATAATAGGGATGTCACAGCTTTTAGAGGGAACTCAACTCTCTGATGAACAAAAGGGGCTTCTTGAAATGCTGAGGCTGTCAGCCGATAACCTTCTCCGGATACTGACTGACCTTGTTGATTATACACGTATAGGTTCAGGCAAGTTCAGACTTGAGATGACACCGATTAAAATTGACGGGTTTATCGGCAATATCTCCCCGGTGATGGAGATGATGGCCAGGGAGAAGGGGCTTGATTATAAAATGTTATCAGGGAAACCCGGTGTTACTGTTATGACAGACAGGGACAGGATCGGGCAGATTATATTTAATCTTGTGAACAATGCTGTTAAGTACACCCATGAAGGAGAGATCAGTCTTGATGTAGCTTATAATGACTGTCTCCAGATCTCGGTAACAGATACCGGTATAGGGATCCCCGATGATAAGATAAAGGAAATATTTAAACCTTTTGCGCAGATTAAAATGGAGGGTGAAGCCAAAACAAGAGGGCTTGGTCTGGGGCTCTCCATTGTCAGGTTAATTGTAAAGATGATGGATGGCTCTATTGATGTAAAGAGTGATCCGGGTTCAGGCAGTACATTTACTGTGAGGATTCCCTGCGAGGCATGGTTGGATGAGACAGTTTCCTCGAAAGACGATATGGTTCCCGGTGAATCTAAATCCGGTCCCGATTCAGAGGGGATATCGGTCCTTATTGTGGAGGATGAGGTAATAAACAGGATTTTTCTTGAAAGGACACTTGCTAAAAGGGGTTTTGTTATAGACTCGGCAAATAATGGAAGGGAGTGTCTGGAAAAGATTGAAATCCGGGACTATGACCTGATCTTTATGGATATTAACATGCCTGAAATCGACGGGTATGAAGCAGCACGTTTAATCAGGGAGAGGGAGAAGCGGATGGGTAAATCCGGAGTCCCGATTATAGCTGTTACGGCCCATGTCTATCCCGATGATCTTAAAAAATGTATAGATGCCGGAATGAATTCGTACATAGAGAAGCCTTACGATATCATGCAGCTTATGGAAGAAATAATACTGGTATGCCCCGGTGCACGTCAGTTAATTGAATCAAGGTATCCGCGCAACTGATTTTATGTTTAAAAAAATACTTATTATCGCAGACATTGAAGGAAGTTCAGGATGCATGAGCTATAATGCCTCATCATTCAATACGGATGAATGGTATGACGCATGTATCGATATGTCCCTTGATGTAAGGAGTGTCACAGAGGCCCTTTTTAATGCCGGCGCTGAGCAGGTAGTTATAAAAGACTTCCACCGTACAGGCTATAATATCCTGCCTGAATTTATGGACCGGAGGGCAAGGCTTGTGTCAGGTTATAAAAGAGCCCCTGTTCCCGGTATTGGCCAGGTATTCGGATGCGAGGCGGTTATATTCACGGGTATGCATTCATCTTCAGGTAGCAGCGGTTTTCTGGCCCATACCCTGACGTCGAGGCACGGGCATATTAAGGCAAATGGAGTGCCTGTTTCGGAAATCCAGATTTTCGCCTCCTCCCTTTACAGTCATAATGTAAAACCTGTATTTTTTTCCGGATGCCCTGAGGCCTGCAGGGAGGCCGTAAGTTCAGTCCCCGGAATAACGGTTTATGAGATTGATAAATCAGCCCCCCTGGAAGATAAGGTATCCTGGAGGTCCGGGCTTGCCCGGGCGGCGGCAGCTTCACTTGAAAATATGAATACTGCGGCGTACCTTATGAAAACACCATGCGATGTTGAAGTGAAGGTGAGGGATGGAGATAGTGCCGCAGGTAAAATCGCTGAAAGGTGGGGGCTGGACAGAAAGGGGGACCTTCTCTTTTTCAGGGCTGAAACATTTGATGATTTTTATGAAATGATGATAAGGATAAGTTATCTTACACCTTTCATGGAAAGACTGCTCCCCTGGCTGCTTCCCCTGTTTAATCTTTTCGGGAAGTTCGGGCTGGCCGTTTTAAGGAGAAAGCGGAAAAAAGAGATAGAATATTATACCCGAATCCTGCCGGAATAACTGAACAGAAATATCTGATTTAATCAATAGCATTGCATGCAGTAAAATCAAACTGTTTTGTCTTTTTTATTTCTTCTGTTTTTTGTACCGGTATTTTACGGAAAAAACACTATACATATAAGCGTTAAAAATATTTTGTTATATTCCAGTTTTTGCGTTATAATAATTTTACCGCAGACTATGATTTCCGGAGGCTTTAAATAATGGAAAGAGAGAATATTGAAAGCGGGATCAGGTTTATGAATGAGGGATTTGATCTCTCCATTACAAGAAACGGGGAGACGATTATCTCGGCTGAGCAGCTTTACTCAATTGTCTTCGACCTCCTTACTGTAAACTGTTTCCTTCCTGAAGACTGGCCGCCTATAAGGCAGAGATACAGCTCTGACAGAAAAAAATATGAAATAGCAATAGGGGCTGAAACCGACAGCCAGGTGGTAACTGATATAATAGATGATGAGAAATATATAAGCGAGCTCCGTCCCGGTGAGTATTTCCTTGAATCTGTTATTGACCCGCAGAAATTCCTGCGTATTTTAAAGAACAAGCTTGTTTACCTGGGCCTGACAGAGGGGAGGGATTTTTCGATAAATTACAGCAGGAGACTGGGGCGAATTTCAATAACACTCTGTGAAAACGGCTGAGCCTGCCGTTATACTGTAGCCGTTTACGTTTGATTTGGAATATAATTTGTCATTCCGGTTTGCCGATACCTCGGTACACCGCCGATGTCGGCACTCGGCAAACGGCAATACCGGAATCTTTATGACAAAAATCTGTACCTGAAAACAGGATAAATGTTCATTGCCTTATGATTACTGCTTTCCGTTGTCACTCCGGCCGGGATGGCAATGCCCTATTCATTTCGAAATTTGCTATAATGTTTATATCCTGAAGCGGCTTTTTTTGTTGGCAGAAGAGATGTTATGATGAGCGAGAGCAGTATAAGCATCGCTCCGCCTGTCTGAAGCAGGCTCATTCTCTCCCCGAAAATAATAAAGCCAGTAAGTATGGCCACAACAGGTTCTATTGTGGATACTATGGCGGCATTGCCGGCTTCAACGTGCTTCAGCCCCCTGGTGTATAATATATACGCCAGTGCGGTGGGGAAGAGCCCGAGTCCTGCACTGTAAAGTATAATAGATGGTGTGTTTATATGCCTGATGATATTGGAAATTCCACTCAACGGCAGGAGAGAAAGTGCCGTGAAAAAAAACGTGTAGACTGTAATTGTAACAGGCGAGTATTTTTTCCCTGCAGGTTTTGCGAATACAGGGTAAAGAGCGTAACCGAGACCTGAGCCAAGGCCGATAATAAATCCCCTGACAGATATTGAAATTTCCGCGCCGGAGACCGGACCCGCAATGAGTATACATCCGCTTACCGTAAGGAACAGTGCGGTGATTTTTCTTTTTGTAATCCTCTCTCCGAATGTAAATCGGGATATTATGATTACGAATGCCGGGGCCGTATACAGAAGAATGACCGCAATTGAAATCGACACCTCTTTTATAGCTGTGAAATAGCACCAGTTGAAGAAAGCCATACTGAGTATCCCTGTGGCTATGAAGTAGCGGATATCAGATAACTTTATCTTAAGAAGGGCCCTGTCTGTCAGGGCTATGTATATAAAGAGGATCAGGGAAGCGGAGATTGCCCTTGTTACAACTATCTCCATTGACGTGAATCCCGCTTCCTGCAGGCCTTTGACAAATATCCCTATCAGCCCCCACAGGGCGGCTCCTGAAATGATTAGTATATATGGATGTTTTTTCATGAATTATTTTTTCCTGTGAGTTCACTGCTTTTTTTTCCATATCGCCAGATGAAATACCCTTCCAGCGTGTCAAACCTGTATCCCCTGTTTTTCAGACCTTTTATTACAGCAGGGAGTATCTTCAGTGTTGTATTGTGTGTATCGTGCATAAGTATAATTATCCCCCGGCCGTCAGCCCCGGATACGATTCTTCTGTATATTCTTTGAGTTTTCCGGATAAATTCAGATGCAGATTCGTCAATCCTGTCACAGGGCCTGTGCCATTCTCCCTTTACCCATTCCCATGAATCTGAAGAATCGAATTTTCCTGTCCATAAGACAATTAAACCTGTTTCCCGCAACTGTTTTTCAATTCTGGTTTTATTGCCGTCAGGTGATTTGCTGTACCAGGGGAGCCCCATGGGAGGGCGGAGTATTGTCATAACAGGCGCTTTCTCACCCATCGCATCATTCAGAAGCAGCTGGTTTTTGCTGAATTGCTCCCTGATCTCATTATCAGAAAGCCTGGTCAGGGTTTTATGATCGGCGGTATGATTTCCTATTATGTGCCCCTCCTCAATCATCCTGATGAGCGCCCGTCTGTATTTCATGAATTTCAGGTTACCTTTATGTTCCCTTATATTCCAGTATGCTGAAACAAAGAATGTTGCTTTTACCTTTTCTTTCTGCAGCACATCGAGAAACCTTTCTGTCCATGCGGCCGGCCCGTCATCAAATGTCAGGTATGCTGTTTTTTCGGGAAGAGGTCCGCTGAAAAAATATCCTTCGGGAGTAACGGGGTCTTTAACCGTCATTATATCCGCTCCTCCGCACTGTATAAGAGAGAGGAGGAATAATGTTCTGATGAATAGTATTATTCTCCTCTTCATCACGGATCCCCCTTTACAGGCCTCTATAGTATTAGAAAGATGGAGCCGCCTGATGTTAAGGAATTATTAAATGGGATTTTAATGCCGGTTGCGAAAGTGTTTGCGGCCTTAACGGGCAGTTCTGTTATCCAATTAATTACTTGTAATATAAAGCTGCTATGTTTAATTTAATACAATTATGTTATTTTATCTTGGTCAGGTCCGGTTCAATGAAAATATCAGAATACTTCCTTTTAAAATACGACAGCAGTGATTACCTCCTTTTTACAAGGGCCAGGCTTCTGCTGATTTTTCAGCTTATACTTTTTTTCGCGGTTGTTATAATCCAGTTCAGCATGCTCTTTGTCGGGTGGGAGGATTTCATAAAAACAATCTTTATAACACCGTTTATTTTTTTCGGGATGATGGCAGGACTTGCAATACTCCGGAAAGGGCACTATGAAGTATCTGCAAGGCTGATGATCATTATATGTTCCCTTGCCATTATGGGGGGGCTTATAAGGGAACCTTTTATGAATCCGGAATTTGCACTATCAAGTTATATCTTTTTTGTTTATCCCTGCCTGGCCCTGTGCGTTGTTTTTACCACTCCATCCTTCCTGGCCCTGATTTCATCCGGTTTTATTGTCACCGATATAGCCCTTTTCGTGATAATGAAAAATTTTATAGCAGGGGTAAATATAAAGCAGCTTACTATTTTTGTTAACAATACGATCTTTTCATTTATATTTTTCTGGATAATATCAATACTGATATCGAAGATTTTCAGCCGGAACACTGAGCTTGCGACAATTGAATCTGATCGGAATATGAAAAATTATGACTTTATAAAAAAAGTGCTTGGTGAAAGTTCCGCTGCAATAATGGATTCGATGAAAAAGATGTCTGAAAGGAGTGACCTGTTTTCCTGCAATACCAATAACCTGGCCTCATCAATTGAAGAAATTACGGCAAATATTGAGGAGATATCGGGCGGTATTGAAAATATTACCACTGCGGCAGGGGTACAGGACAGTGATGTAAATTCAATTTCCGGCCAGCTTTCTGATCTTTCCGAGATTATAAGGGAGATGGGGGAGAGGGTCACTACATCTCTTGGTGTTACATCGGAGATTACTGAAAAAGCCAGCACCGGGGAGCAGTCGCTCATGGAGATGGAGCGGAACATGGCAAGGATCGGGGAGAGCTCCGATCAGATGAAAAATATTGTTGGTATTATTAATGAAATATCTGACAGGATTAACCTCCTTTCACTTAACGCTGCAATTGAGGCGGCCAGGGCCGGAGATGCGGGGAGGGGGTTTGCCGTTGTAGCTGATGAGATATCAAAACTTGCTGACGGAACGGCCGCAAGTATTAAGGAAATAACAGCCCTTATCGCTGAAAATGAGAATGAGACCAGAAGGGGGGAGGCAGTGATCCGTCAGACCTCCGAGCTTATACGCCTGATTATCAGCGGTGTTGATGAGATAAACAGCAGCATAAGCGGAATAGTTTCATTCAGGGACAGGCAGTCTGAAGCCGGCAGATCAGTTACGGCAAGTATGGAGAGCCTGAGGGAGAGGGCGGAATTTATTTCAAAGGCGGCACTGGAACAGCGCAGCGGCCTGGAGGAGATATTACGGCATATTTCGGAAATAAATAATATATCGATGTCAAATACTGAAGGGGCAACGGATCTGCACCAGGATTCAGAGGAGCTTGTAATATTGATGAACAGGTTTCAGAAGACCATTGATGAATACACCGGTTAAAAAAGAATATTCAAACCGGATAGATTAACACAGGGGTCCTGATCTGTATTAAACCTGTCCGGTTTGAATCTATAATTTAACAGGTGGAGAGTTTTCCTGTCAGATTAATGATGATGAACATTCAGAGTCTGCCAGGGAACTTACCAGAGCTTTACCCCTGTGGGTGACGATAAATTCCTCACCCGGTTTAAGTATAATATCCCTGATATCCTTCTCCTGAGTGACCCATAAAAGGCCCGATATACACCTGACTTTTACGGCTTTATCCCGTTTCCTGATAACCTCTCTTTCACCTTTTCTGAGGATAAAAGAAAAGCCTCTTTTTTTTCCAGAAGTTCTGAAAAAACCGGTATGTAATGAATCAGTTAGCATAAAGTACCCCCATCATCATTTTAATGTAAATTACACGTTTTATGCTTGGAAATAAAGCCACAAAGTATAAAATTGTTACCATAACAGTTAAAAAAGATCGAAACTGTTACGCATTTCCAACCATAACAGTTGGGGGTTTTATGAACGAATCGCTGAATTTGTATGAAAAAATAGCTGACAGGATATCCGGAGAAATTTCAGGAGGGGCTTTTTATTCCGGCGATCGTCTCTACTCAATAAGAGAGGCGAGCGAAAGATTCAGTGTAAGCATGTCCACTGTTATACAGGCTTACAGGCTCCTTGAAGACCGAGGTGAGATCGAGGCCAGGCCGCAGTCCGGTTTTTATGTGAGGAAGAAAGTTGAGCCTCATCATGAAAATGATACATGTTCTCAGCTTGGCGGTCCTTCTGATGTTGTGCTTGAGGATCTTGCCATGAGGGTTATTCAGGATTCGGCAAATCCGTCACTCATTCAATTCGGCGCGGCACTTCCTGATCCTGAGCTTCTCCCTTTTTCAAAGATGTCCATGCACCTTTCCTCAGTATCAAAGGACCTGAGGTATGTTAATCTTTACGGCAACCCTGAAGGGGTGGAGGAGCTGCGAGTCCAGATATCCAAAAAAAGCCATATTGCAGGGACCCCTGTTCAGCCGGATGATATAATAGTTACAAACGGATGCATGGAGGGTGTTTATATCGCGCTTTCCGTTCTTTGCAGGCCCGGAGATCTTGTGGCTGTCGAATCGCCGGTATATTTTTATCTTTTTAAAACCTTTCATTCCCTGGGACTTCGCCTCATAGAGATCCCGACTCACAGAAAACATGGGGTAAGCATTGAGGCCCTGCGCCTGGCTCTGGAATACCATCCTGTCAGGGCATGCCTTTTTATTACGAATTTCAATAATCCCCTGGGGCACTTTATGCCTGATGAAAACAAGAGGGAACTCGCTGAGCTTATCGCGGAGAAGGATATTCCGTTAATTGAGGATGACACATGGGGTGATATGTATTTCACTGATAAAAGGCCGAGAACAGTCCGTTCTTTTGACAGGTCAGGGAATGTTATTCTCTGTTCCTCTTTTTCAAAGATTATAGGCCCCAGCTTCAGGATTGGATGGGTCTCACCGGGAAAATGGATGAAAGAGATGCGTAACATTAAACTTTCACTTAATGTGGGGACCTCTGTCCTTCCGCAGCTTGCTGTATCAAGGCTCCTTGCTACAGGGGGATATGAACATATTCTCCGTACGCAGAGGAAAGCGTATTTCCAGAAAATGAAGAGCTTTGTCTCGGCCATAAGGAGACACTTCCCCAGGGGGACCAGGGTTTCAGAACCTGACGGGGGATTCGTCCTATGGGTTGAGCTTCCCCTGGGGATAGATTCAGTTGAACTGTATCACCTTGCACTTGAGAAGGGGATCTCAATCGCACCCGGGACTATCTGTTCAATGTCGGGAAGCTTCACAAACTGTATAAGGCTTAACTCCGCATGCTGGAGGGAGGAGGATGAACCTGCTGTTAAAATGCTCGGCCGGATTGCTGCCGGATTGCTCGAACGGTCAGGCTGACAGTTAACCGGTTTCTATTCGGTTCCTTCCGTTCTGTTTTGCCCTGTACAGGGCCTCGTCAGCTTCCTGTACCAGCGAACGGCATTCCTGGCCATGGACAGGAATGGTGGAGGCGATGCCGATACTTATTGTTACTATCCCTTCCGGGGAATCATAGTGTTCAACCTTCAGGTTTTCTATTCCGGTCCTTATAGATTCCGCTACAAGTTTTCCCCCCTCTGTATCGGTATCCGGGAGAACAACGATAAACTCCTCCCCCCCGAAACGGGCAGCAAGGTCAGCGGGCCTTTTACATGATCTGTTAATTGCCTCTGCAATGAGTTTCAGGCATTCATCTCCCTCCAGATGGCCGTAGGCGTCGTTGTATTTCTTAAAATAGTCGATATCGCATAGAAGAAGTGTGAGCGGTTTCCTCTCCCTTGCCATCCTTTCCCATTCGTTTGCCGTGTATTCCTCGTAATATCTTCTGTTGGCAATGCCTGTAAGGCCGTCTTTTAATGAGATTAACTTCAGTTCACTGTTTATTTTTTTCAGGTCCTGTTCTATCTGCTTTCTTATATTAACCTCGATTTCCAGAAGGGTGTTTGTTGCCACCAGTTTTTCATTCTGTTCTTTCTTCTCCTTTTCATATCCGGATATCTCTTTTGTGGTGTAAATGGAGATAAGCAGAATAAAGATAAAAAAAGAGACGGCTATAATATGCAGCATCCGCCTGTGTACTCTGTTGAGTTCCTCCAGAATTGTAAATACGCCGGTAATTGACTTTATATATTCATTGAGATCAATATCGATGCAATGCCAGAAAGGTGAACCTTTGATCTTGGATACATGAATAAATCTTACCGGGATGCTGCCGTTATTGTTGCTGTAGAGGTAGAAGCCCCCGCCTTTTTTTTTGAGTTTCTGAAATCTTGTGGTGAATTCCCTGTATGGTTTATTCTGCATGTCAGTACTGATTTCCGGTGTTTCAGAAGAGAAAAGGTAAACAGGGACCCCTTCTTTATCAATTACGCATTGAGTGTATCTTTCGAGCTGGAACTGCTTGAATGGTTCAAGAATTTTTTTAAGGTTGTCACGCTGTTTTTTTTCAGTTTTACCTGCAAGTTTTTCTGAAAAGACTTCAAGCATGTAGTTTACCCTGCGGACAGTAATGGTGCCTACGGTATTATTTATGGCTTTGACAGTACGATCATTAATTTTTCTGTCAACTCTTCCGGCCATAATGACGGCAAAGATGTATGTGCCGATCAGGGCCGTCAGTATTGCTCCAACAAGGAAATAAATTTTTCTTTTTATCATAATATACCGTTATTAAACAGCATTTGTATTAACTTAAATATAGTGATAATTTCAGATTAGTAAAACCCCTTTAAGGATTTACCGGTTTTATTAAATCAGTTATGTTCCGTTGAACTGCTTGACATTAAATGCGGTTCCATGTTTAAAAAATATATTAACTACGGAGTAGCTGAGCTGATGAAGAAGATCAGGCTTGATGCTTTTATTGCTGAAAAGAACCTTTCACAGTCAAGGGAGAAGGGGAGGCGTGAAATTATTGCCGGCTGGGTAAAGGTCAATGGCGAGACTGTCCGTGATCCCTCAAAAAAAATTAATGGTGATGAAAATGTCACTGTTGACAGGCCCGGGGGAATCTTTGTAAGCCGCGGCGGCGATAAGCTGAAAAAGGGTATAGATTATTTCGGGATAGACCTTGCCGGCAGGGTGGCTCTTGACCTGGGCGCGTCAACAGGCGGGTTCACCGACTGCATGCTTAAAAACGGCGCTGTTAAAGTTTATGCTGTTGATGTGGGCTATAACCAGCTTGATTACTCCCTTCGGACTGACAGCCGGGTTGTTGTGATGGAGAAGACCCATGCCCGTGATATTAATAAATCGATGTTCAGCGGCGATATAGACTTCTTTACCGCGGATCTGTCATTTATATCAATACTCAAGGTGCTTCCTTCCGTAGCAGCCCTGTTTGACAGGATTGAGGGAGTTGTCCTTTTAAAGCCTCAGTTTGAGGCAGAGTCTTCCCAGCAGAAAAAAGGTGTTGTTAAAAGCCCTGAACACCATATCGGGATTGTAAAGAGGGTTGTTTACGGCATTGCAGATTGCGGGTTTATACCTGTAGGGATGACTTTTTCCCCTGTTAAAGGTCCTGCAGGTAATATCGAGTTCCTCGTTTACCTTAAAAGAGGGTTTGAAGATGACTCATCGGTCAGAATTATTTCTGATGAACTTATTGAAGAAACTGTCAAATCTGCACATAAAGAACTAAACTGATAATTTTTTCGCAGACATTACTTTTTATTCTTGCTAATTTTTCAGTTCTTTTTTACAAAATGTTAATTTGTAACAGATATATAAATTTGCCGGATTCAACCGAAAACATCATTTAAACAGACAATCTCAGGGTGCAATGTATCCTGATATTAATATTTTTGGTAATATTCATCAAAAGGAGCGATCTAATGAAAATTTTAGCTTTAAATTGCGGAAGCTCTTCTTTGAAATACCAGCTTTTTGACTGGGAAAAGAAGGAAGTTGTCGCTGTAGGTATCGTAGAAAGGATCGGTATCGAAGGATCTTTTATCAAGCATGAAGTTCCCGCAACTGACAAGGAAATTAAAAACGAAACTTCAATTCCGGATCACAAAGTCGGTATCAAGCTTGTACTGGAAGCACTTGTCAAAGGCGAAGGTGCTGTTATAGCTGATATGGGTGAAATTTCAGCTGTGGGCCACAGGGTTGTTCACGGTGGTGAAAAATTCAACCACAGCGTTCTCATCAATGACAAAGTTATAGCTGCAATTAAAGAGGTATCACATCTTGCGCCTCTTCACAACCCTGCAAACCTTATAGGTATCGAAGCGGCTATCGAAGCTCTCCCCGGATGTCCGCAGGTTGCTATTTTTGACACAGCTTTTCATCAGACAATGCCGTCCCATGCTTATATGTATCCTGTACCTTATGAGTGGTATGAAAAGTTTGCGGTAAGAAGATATGGTTTCCATGGAACAAGCCATCTTTATGTTTCCAAAAGGGTGGCGGATCTTCTCGGAAAACCAGCCAAGGATTGTAATATTATAACTATGCATATTGGTAATGGTGTTTCATGTACTGCTATCAAAGGCGGGGTAAGTGTTGATACAACAATGGGTCTCACTCCTCTTGAGGGAGCGGTAATGGGAACAAGATGCGGTGATATAGACCCTGCTATCCCTATGTTTATGCAGAATGAGCTTGGTGTAGGCCCGAAAGAGATGGATACGCTTCTGAACAAAAAATCCGGTCTTCTCGGTATTACAGGCCAGTACACAGACAGAAGGGACATCCTTGAGAATGCTGAAACAGGTGATAAAAAATGTCAGCTTGCAGTTGATATGGAATGCTACAAACTGAGAAAGATCCTCGGATCTTATGCGGCCGCTCTCGGCACAGTTGATGCTGTAGCTTTTACTGCAGGTGTTGGTGAAAATGCCGGTGATATCAGGCAGAAGGTTCTTGAAGGGCTTGATTGTCTTGGAATAGAAATTGACAAGGCCAAAAACCTGGGAACAAGGGCCAAGCATGGTGAGACACTGATTTCCACACCTGCTTCCAGGATCAAGGTTTTCATGATTCCTACAAATGAAGAGCTTGTATTCGTTGAGGACGTTGTTGGTATACTTAATAAAACATATGATGATCATATGGTTTATCAGTACACATTCCTCAAAAAATAGTTTTTTTCACTATCGAAATTCCAGGGCTGCCTGCAAAGGCAGCCCTTTCTATTTATTTTACTCCATAACTGAATAGTGGTTGACCTTAAAAAATTACACCTTATTATTAATTCATTGCAAGGCCGGGTCTTATTACACCAGCCTGTAATTCCGAAGAGATCCCCCTGCCGGGCTCAGGACAGGCCCGTAGATGAACAGCCCGGCCGGTCAACGGGTTTTGTTCAGGTGTTCGCAAATGTAATGAGATTCGCCCGGGTATGAGTTCGGAAATAAAATGTTTTATTTTTATTAAATCTTTTATCTCATTTTCTGAATATAAAAAAAGGGGGTTAAATATGAAAGTAAGGTTTTTTATAATTGTCCTTATAATTTCAGTATGCTCGGGGCTGTTTGCGATCGATATGAATAAAATAGTCGCCTACCCGGTACCTTTTAACCCTAAAAAACAGAACAGGATTACAATAGGTGATCCGTCCGCTGTGCTTGCAGGTTACAATGTTAAAGTTGAAATATTTGATATAAACGGTGACATAGTGCTAAAGAGGCATGGTTCCCAGTTCCCTGTCTACTGGAACGGAAGGAACGGCTCCGGACGGTATGTTAAACCGGGAATGTATATAATCAGGGTTGTTGCCGAAAATGACAGTGAATACGGCAAAAAGAATATCAGGATACTGGTAAATTACTGAACAGGATAAGTTATGAAAAACATTATTATCAGATTTTTTATTCTTATGTTTTTTGTAATACTGCTTTCCCCGCTTTACGCGGAGAATGCCGGGAGCCGCGGTTCATATACACGCGGCGGATGGGCGGGGGCCAGGTATACTGCTGCAGGGATGACTGGAGAGGTCCTCGCGGATGACGTATTCGCGATTTACTGGAATCCCGCAGGCCTTAGCGAACTGAAGGTAAAGAAAAAACTTACTGAGGCTCAAATAAAAGAAAAGGCAAAGAGCGGGGATATAGATGACATTACCGAGGAGGATCTCCTCAATTTTTCCGAAGGACAGTATGAGAAACTTTTCCTGAATATCGGTGTTTCATACAGCAGTCTCGATATAGAGAGGGACGCGGGTTTCACCGGCCTGGCATTTAATGCCTTTAAAGGTGTGATCGGAGCGGGATTTTTTTCCATAACTTCGGGGGATATTGAAACAAGAGACGAAACCGGTACTCTAACAGGAAGTGACAGGTACACCGGTTCAGTGGGTTATCTGTCCTATTCAATCCCCTGGAATATTATTTCTTTCGGTATTAGTCTTAAGGGATATTACGAGAGTATTGGCGAGTATTCCTATTACGGTGCAGGTTCTGATGTGGGAGCACAGATATATCTTCTTCCCTTCCTCAAGATGGGGATTATGATAAGAGACGCAGGGGGATTTCTAAAACCTGAGAAGAGTGAGTATTCTGAAACGGAATATGATTTTTTTATGCCCCAGATAAAGATAGGGGCGGCGTTTCTCTCTGATACAGGGATAAGGGTCTCATTCAGCGGTTCGAGAAAGCTCGAACAGTCAAATTTTGAATACGGTATCGGTGTTGAGTTTGATCTGAACCGGTATATGATGCTCAGCGCAGGACTCTGTGACGGATATTTTTCAACCGGTGTTACTCTCCGTGCCGCAGGAGTGGATATATCATATGCCCTTAATTTTGATAAAATTGATTACGGGTATAACAATACGGTATCGGCGGCGGTGCTTTTCTGATGAGCGGAAAAAGAAAAACCAGGATCATGGGGATTCTGAATGTTACTCCCGACTCTTTTTATGATGGAGGGAGATATACTGACAGGGAGCTTGCCCTGAAACATGCGATAGAGATGTATAATGAAGGGGCTGATATCATAGATGTAGGAGGGGAGTCCTCCAGACCCGGCTCTCTGCCTGTAAGTGCGGAAGAAGAGATGGAAAGGGTCTGCCCTGTTATCGAAATGATAAAAAAAGAGATACCCGCGGTAATTTCTGTTGATACGACAAAATCATCCGTGGCAGGGGCCGCGGTTGATGCCGGGGCTGAAATAATAAATGATGTCAGCGGTCTGAGTTTTGATCCTGAAATAATCAGGGTCGCAGCGGAAAAGAAGACAGGGCTTGTTATTCAGCATATAAAGGGTAAGCCGGAAGATATGCAGAATAATACAGTTTATGACGATCTAATAAAAGATATTCTTGATTTTTTAACGGGTAACGCTGAAAATGCGTGTAATAAAGGAGTCACCCGGGGGAGCATAATTATAGACCCCGGAATTGGATTCGGCAAGAGCTTTGAGCAGAATTATATTATTATTAATGAGTTAAGAAGATTTTCCGAGACAGGCTATCCTGTACTGGTCGGACTTTCAAGGAAATCTCTTATAGGGAGGCTTTATGATGGTGAAGAGGACAGGCTCCCTGCGACTATTGCACTTAACGCTGCAGCTGTGCTGAATGGTGCTGATATTATAAGGGTTCATGATGTAAAGGCTCACAGGCTTGCCATGGATAGTGTAGATTTTTTGAAGAGAGTCCGGGCGGATTAGATGGAAGCATTATTTACAAACATATTTAACTGGACAGCCTCTTTCTGGGATTATTTCAGAAACGTGGTGGATATTCTTATTGTCGCGTATCTGTTTTACTGGTCTTATAACTTTCTGCTTAATACAAAGGCAATACAGCTCCTTAAAGGTGTTGTTGTAATATTCATTGTTGCTGTCATTTCCGGCCTGCTTCAGCTTGAGACTCTCAGCTGGCTCATAAGAAATATCACTTCCTACCTGGTTATAACAGTAATAATACTGTTCCAGCCAGAACTTCGCAGGCTGATTACAAGGTTCGGACAGAAAAACTGGCTTGTTAATGATTCTGTTAAGGAATCTTTCCAGCTTGATGAACTTGTTAATGCCGTGTTTGCCATGGCGGAGGAGAAGATCGGTTCCCTCATAGTGATTGAGAGAAATACGGGCATGAAGAGTTATGTTGAATCGGGAGTTGTTCTCGATTCCGGTATTTCAGAGGAACTTATAAGAACTATATTTTTCCCTCTTACCCCGCTTCATGATGGTGCGCTGATAATTCAGGAGGGGAGAATAGCCGGTGCCGCATGTTATCTCCCTCTCAGTGACTCAAAGCAGATTCAGAAGCAGCATGGGGCAAGACACAGGGCCGGCCTGGGAATCGCGGAAGAGACAGATGCTCTTGTAATCGTCACTTCCGAGGAACGCGGAGAGATTTCCATGATGGTTAACGGTAAACTTCTTCCGGGGATAAAAAACAGTGATCTGAAAAATATGATACTGTTCTTTATGAATCCCAAAACAGCCTATGAGGAGACCTATAATATATAAATGAAATTCAATACTGAAAATTTCAGGATATGGGCGGAGAAGAAAAATATTCTTCCGAAATTTATAAGCATTGTCCTGGCTTTTATACTCTGGGGTTATCTTACAAGCACCAAAAGCGGTGAAGTAAAGTTCAAACTCCCTTTGAATTATAAAAATCTTGAATCTTCTTTTACAGTTTCAAAATCTTCTGACAAGTACATAATGGTAAAGCTCAGGGGCCGGAAGGATGACCTGAAAAATATAAATTCAAAGAATATTAAGCTTTTTGTCGACCTCTCGGCAATCAAAGAGGGAGAATCCAGCACATACCCGATACAGGTAGACAAAACTGAACTGCCTGAAGATGTTACAGTTGATCTTATACCGGATGAAGTCCGGCTTTATGCAGAGAAAAAGGTTGTTAAGCTCTTTTCAATTTTGCCCAGATTTAAAGGGGAGCCTGACAGAGGTATTGTTATGGGTAAAGTTAAAATCAGCCCGGATAACATCAGGCTTTCCGGGCCTGGAAATGTCCTTGATTCCATAGATGCTGTTTATACCGGCAATATAGTATTAAACAATAGGAATTCCACATTTAAAACAATGATCAGGCTTGAGAAAGTTAACGAGGGGGAAGTTGAATACGGTTTTTCTGAAGTAAATGTAACAGTGCCGCTGTTTAAGGAGTCTGATACAACATTGATAGAAATCCCTCTCGTTGTCAGGAACAGAAAAAAAGGCTTTGTGTATGATGCTGAATATGAAAAGGTTAAAATAAGAGTTCTCGTGCGGGATGGAAAGGATATTGCTGCTCAGAATATTTCCGCGTATGTTGATGCCGATGATTTTAAGGTTGCAGAGGGAGATTTGGCAGATGATAAATCTGTTAGAAAGGAGGTTCCTGTTCATCTGAAAGGAGTAGCATCCGGTGATGTTATTACAATCGTTCCTGAAAAGGTGGAAGTTGTGATTACCCGGGAATAGAGCAGATTTTTATTTTATGGAGAAAGAGATGTTTTTAAGGCTATTAGGTTTTCTGGTTTTTTTTGTAATCGGCATGGTGGTCTGGACGCTGATTAAACTGATATTTCATCTCGGGCGTACCTCGGGACAGCTTAATAATAAGTTTGACGATATGCAGAAAAACAGGACAGGAAAAGGAGCCGGCAGAAAGGGCAAAGTGATTGAACTTGACAGAGATCAGTATAAGGTTGAGTGAACTGTTATAATGAAAAAGTTCTCTTTCATTATATTGATTTGTTTTCTTCTGGCGGTATCATGCGGCAGGCCGAAAGGGGAGTTCGCGTTTAAGACCCAGGTTGATAAATCCTATAAAATCAGGCAGAAAAGACTGGAATTTAATTCTGCTGAAGAACTTAAGTGGGTTTATAAATTCAGCGGTTTTCCGGCAGGCCGGATAAAACTAGGTGTCCTTATTCTAAAGAAGGAACTGGGCTGGGTGGATATACTTACAAGGCCCGATTATATTGATGAAATGAAAAATATCGTATACGGCACGATAAGTGATTTTGAACCGGGTGATTACCGGATTATGATAACAGAGATTACAGATGATGAAACAGAGGTTATAGATCAGTGCGAGTTATCTCTCTATTCCGATGAGGAGGAGCTTGACTGACCGGACAGGGCTTCGGTAGTTTTTATTATCTGGACAATATTATCTTTAACTTTTTTTATCTCACCGTTTCCGCTCAATTCATTGTTTTTAATCTGTTCGAGTTTCTCAGGAAGTTTTCCTCCAGTGTGATGCACTACTGCTATATAAATTGCCGCTGTGATGAGAATTATGACCATCAGTTTGATGATTTTTTTTAACATGGCGTATACTATCATTGATATAATCAGTGCTGCTCCAATAAGGTAAATTTTATTTGAAATTATTGTCTGTAAGATCTCTTCCATATATAAATACTCCATTAAATCGTGCGTATGATGCGGCACCCTGCTTTATAAATTTTTTTAATTAAGAAAATATCCGATACGACTATCATGTTCAGGTCTTATCAGAAACAGCTTCTATGTTGTGATAGAACTGGATGAGACTTTTTTCTTATTTTGTAAATTGTTATTTCATTAAAAAAAACAGTCAATATAATAATCGGAACTTTTTGCGGAACAAATTTCACAAAAAGGAATAAAGATCCGAATAATCCTTGCAAACATATCTGAGTTTCATAGGCTTGAATAAATAAAATACCTTGCAGACGGTCTGAATACTCTCATTGAAATCCCGGAGGATATGATGAATTTCGAAAAGGTTTTAAAGAAAGCTACTTTCCTTGATCCATTTAATGGCTTTCAGGAGGGGGGACGTGAATGTGAAGTCCGCAAAGACCCGTTGACAGGAAGAAATTCAAGAATCCTTTTTTTTCCTCACAGGGAACTTCCTGAACCGGACTATGAGGAACTTAAAAAAAAGGACCCCGGTTTTTGCCCCTTCTGTCCCGAGAATATTGCGAAGATAACACCGAAATTCAATCCGATGCTTTTCGGCAGCGAACGTTACAGGGTCGGGGAGGCGGTCTGTTTCCCCAATGCCTTCCCTTATGATGAAAATGGCGCGGTAACAGTTATGACCGAGAAACATTTCGTACCCATTGATGAACTTACGGGTGATATTATTAAGGACGCAATTTTATGCTGCATTGAATTTTTATCCGATGTCAGTAAAGGCCAGCCTGAAGCTGTGTACCAGTCTATAAACTGGAACTATCTTCCTGATGCCGGGAGTTCTATACTTCATCCTCACCTGCAGATAACGGCTTCCACTGTTCCGACAAATTATTATTCTGATGTAATGATAAGCCTTGATAGAAACGGGGGCAATCTGTTCAGTGAACTTGCTATAGCCGAACAGAGTCTGGGAGAAAGGTTCCTGTCCAGGGGAGAGTTTTTTTCCTGGATGATCGCTTTTGCTCCTGAAGGAGTTTTTGATGTTATGGCCATATCACATGATTATTTTGAGCCGAAAGATCTAAATAACGGAAGGCTTGATGAACTGGTGGATGGTATATGCCGCAGTATTGCCTTTATAAAACTGAAAAAGATAATAAGCTATAACATGTCTCTCTTCTTTATTGTTGGAAACGACCGGTTTATTCCTCATATGAGACTCTGTCCGCGGACTACTGTGCCGCCCCTTGATACATGTGAGATCAATTACATGAAGATGCTTCATAATGAGCCTATGTCCACTATGAAACCCGAGACAGTGGCAGAAGAACTTAAGAAATACTGGTCTTAGACCTGATTTTTAAATAAAATAAAAAATATAAAATTGCTGGAGGCGTTGTTTTATGGGTAACAGAAAATGGTACATCGAGCAGTTAACTGCTCCGGCATTGATGCACAGGAATGCGACAAACTATGGGGACCATACCTGCCAGATGTTTAAAGGCGAAAACGGAGAAGTGCAGAAGCTCACATATTCAGAGGTCTACAGGATTGTAAGAGAACTCTCCTGCGGGCTTATGAGTCTGGGATTTAAAAAAGGAGACAGGGCCGCGGTAATGTGCAATACTTCTCCCCAGTGGATGTGGAGTGATTATTCAATACTCTGCGCCGCCGGTATAACGGTATGTATTTATCCCACTCTCTCCGAGAAGGAGCTTGAATTCATTCTTGCGGATTCAGGAACAACCGTTATTTTTGTTGAGGGCCCGGAAATTCTCGAAAAGGTGAAAAAAGTCTGTAAACCTTCAAATAAAAAAGTGAAGGTGAAGCACATAGTGGTAATGAAGGAGAGCTTCGAGGACAAAGACAAACGGGTAACTGATTTATCAAGGCTGCGAAAACTCGGTATAGCCTATCGCGCCAAGGACAAGATGCTTTTCGAGGACAGATGGAGATCTGTTGATTTTAAGGACTATATGACAATAGTATATACATCAGGAACAACCGGTAACCCCAAGGGAGCTGTGCATACACATTTCAGCTGGGCTTGTGCTGTCTCCAGAGACTGTATTGTTGTTAATTATGCGGGCGCTGAGGATGGAGACCTCTTCCTCTCATTCCTCCCCATGTCTCACACCTATGAAAGGGAGTGCGGCCATGGCGCTTCAATGCTTGCGGTTGTACCAAATGCATACTCATCACCAAAAACTCTTGTTGAAGATCTGAAGCTTTTTAAACCTACTATGTTTATGTCTGTTCCAAGGATTTATGAAAGGGTTTACATGTCAATGAGGGAGCAGGCTGCCAAGTCACCCCTTAAAAAGAAGATTTTTGACGCAGCCATAAGAACAGGTATAGCCGTTGTTGAATCGAGAGCTGATAAGGACGGCTTTATTGATATGAGTGAAGGGATCAATCTTACTGCCGGGGTAAATCCATGGCTTAAACTGAAGTTCAAGTTTTTTGATAAACTTATTTTCAGCAAGGTGAGGGAGGCTTTCGGCGGAAGGTTCAGGTTTGCGTTCTCAGCGGCGGGGAGCCTTAACGCGGATCTCTGCAAGACCTTCCTGGCAATGGGTATAAGGATTACAGAAGGTTATGGGGCGACAGAGACCTGGAATGAGGTAACTGTTAACAGGCTTAATAAAATACTCCCCGGCTCCATAGGGAAATGTTCAACTTCTGCGATTGAGCTTCGTGTTGACGAAGAAAATGAGCTTCAGATTAAAGGGGACTGTCTCTTCAGCGGGTACTGGAATAATCCCAAGGCCACTAAAGAGGCTTTTACCGAGGATGGGTATTACAAGTCGGGAGATATAGTTGAGGTGCTTGCTGATAACTATCTGAAAATAGTTGACCGTAAAAAAGGACTGATGGTTCTTGATACAGGTAAGAATGTCCCGTCACAGAGAATAGAGAGCCTTTTCTCACTGAGCAGGTTTATTGAGATGGTAATACCCATCGGAAGTGAACGTAAGTATGTATCAGCCATAGTTGTGCCGAACTTCGATGAATGTATAGCCCACTTTGAAGAGAACGGGATCGATTTTGATAAAAACGCGCTCGTTTATGACCATGAACTGGCCTCTGTGCCTGTATGCGTCAGGGTAGGGAAGGATTTTACTGAGAATGAGGAATTCAGAAAAATTATTGAGCAGGAAGTCCAGTATGTAAACAGGGAGCTTGAAGCCTACGAGCAGATAAAGAAATATCATGTTGTTGATTACAAGTTTACCGAGAGTACAGGTGAGCTTACACCGACTCTTAAGGTGAAAAGACGGGTTGTAATGGACAAGTTTAATAAGGAGATTGAGGGGCTCTATAAGTAATCAGATTAGTAAAAAAAGAGAAAGGGGCTGTCTGAAAAGGCAGCCCTTTTTTATCTGCGTATCAAGACGCGGTGTATTTAAAATGGTTTTTGAAAAGTCAGGGATTTTACAGAATGTTGAGTCACGGATAAAAAAAAGAGCAATTATTCTATTGCTCTTTTCTCTTCTTAGCGGAGGAGGGACTCGAACCCCCCACACCACGGATATGAGCCGTGTGCTCTAACCTACTGAGCTACTCCGCCATATTTTTATTAGCGCGGACAGGATTTGAACCTGTGACCTTTGGGTTATGAGCCCAACGAGCTGCCAGCTGCTCCACCGCGCGATCTGAATGCAACCTAAAGAAATGCGGACTATGTGTCAACATATTTTATAATAATTTTTTATTATGAGGAAAATAATTTGACCGGTCACTAAAGGTGTTTAAAATAAGATACATACTGTTGCTTTAATCAGCATCTATAGTAATATCTCTGTAACGGGGGTTATATGAAAAATCCGCTGAGGATTTTCAGAAACAGAAAAGTCGGGCTCGCCCTGGGCAGCGGCGGGGCAAAGGGACTTGCGCATATAGCTGTATTTGATTATCTTGCGGGTCTGGGCATACCTGTTGATATAATAGCCGGTTCGAGTATCGGGGCTGTTGTCGGTTCAGTATACTGCAGTGGTAAGCTTAAAAAATTCAGGGAAGAGATGCTTTCACTTACCAGGAAAGAGCTTCTCTCTGTATTCGATATAACCATGCCGAGATCCGGCCTTCTCAAGGGTAACGATTTTATTGATTTCATGAAACAGTATATACCTGCGGACACAAGAATTGAAGACTTTGACATACCGCTTGCCATTGTTGCAACGGATTTTTATGCGGGGAAGGGTGTTGTCTTCAGAAGCGGAAATGTGCTTGAGGCATTAAGGGCAAGTATTTCAATTCCCGGAGTTTTTGTCCCGGTCGCTTATAATGATACTTTTCTTGTTGATGGAGGGGTGGCCAACCCCCTCCCTGTTGATATAACAAAAAAACTCGGGGCCGGTTTCACCATCGCGGTAAACCTTCACCCCGGACTTAAAATTTCAAGAGTAAAAAAATATGTTAAGTCAGGTGCTGAGAAAATTGGCATTGATGTTTTTAAAGAGGAAGAGGAATTCCATGAAGTTGATGAATCAAAAGGCGTAAAGATTCCGGTAGAAAAAAAACCCGGGGCATGGATGAAGAATCTTGAACAGTGGATATCGACTAAAAATGAAAAGGTTGAATATCCGAGTATTTTTGAAGTTTTAAGTCAGAGTATTGATATTATGGAATATGCCAATACGACAAATTTACTGAAACATTATAAGCCCACCGTTTTGATAGAGCCCGATCTTTTATCAACAGGTGTTCTTGATTTTACAGACAGCTACAGGATAATTACTGAGGGCTTCCGGGCCTGTGCCGATAAAAAGAATGAACTGATAAGAAAAGTGAAGTTCTGGATATAAAAAGTTTTTATAAAAAAGTGATACGGGTGCAGAATGCAAAATAAAAAAAATTTTTTAGTGAATCATTATTATCTGCTTACATCATTTCTTATGTTTTTATCATTTCCAAGCTATGATTTTATACTGCTGAAGTTTTTCCCCTTCTTTGCATGGTTTTCACTTGTCCCCCTTTTTATCTTTAACCGTGGAAGAAGCCTCCGGGATGTTTTTTTCTATTCATTTATTACCGGGCTTGCCGGGAATTTTTTCGCGTACGGCTGGATCGGGAATTTCGGGGCCAAGGTCCCGGGAGGTTATCTTGTAATACTGCTTTTTCTCATACCGAGCCTTACAGCTTTTTTTGTATTGAAGATTTTTTTTGCGGAGGTTCTTTCAAAAAGATTTCCTTCAATTGATTTTCTGATATATCCCTCAGTGTGGATCATCGGGGATTTTATCCAGTCAACGGGATTTCTCGCTTTTCCATGGACATATATAGGATACTCCCAGTACCCCTTTACTTCTTTTATTCAGGTTGCTTCAGTTACAGGTATCCTTGGCATTAACTTTATAATGGTTATGTTTAATTATATTGCAGCAATGAGCATCCATAGATTTCTTATGGGGGAGAAAACTTTTTCCGCCTTTTTCAGCGGGAGATGCGGAAGGGCTTTCGCGGCAATAATAATTTTTGTTATAATAATTACTGCTGCCGGCGCTTACAGAATTTCCACATTTAACGGAGAAGGCGGAAAAGAGATGAGATTTTCTGTTATCCAGACCTGTATCTCTCCATGGGACAACTGGTCCGGGAACAGGTACAGGTACCTGGGGGAACTGATTAAATACACAAGGGAGTCCCTGAAGGAAAAACCTGATTTTATTATCTGGTCTGAATCAGCAACACTTGAAACAATATCCTTCAGGGCTTTCAATAGAGAGGATGACCTTTTTGACAGGCAGCTTTTTGATTTTATAAGGGAATCAGGGGTTCCGATTCTTACAGGGGAGATCGGTGTTACCCTTAAAGTAGACAGGGGGAGGTTGAGGCTTTTCCCCCAGAATAATGCTGTTCTTATAAATAGCGATGGGAAAGTCGTTCAGACCTATGCGAAGATAAACCTTGTCCCCTTCGGAGAGTGGTTCCCCTATGAGAACTGGTTTACCTCGGTAAAAAGGCTTGCTGCAAGTATGGGCGGCTCGGACTTTGTTCCGGGGGACAAACCGGAACTTTTTACACTTAAAGGAACGCGTTTCGGGGCCCTTGTCTGTTATGAAGGGATTTTTTTCAGGCTTTGCAGGGAGTATAAGAGGATGGGGGCTGATTTTCTTGTTAATATTACAAATGACGGGTGGACAGATACATATAATGGCCATTTTCAGCATTTTGCCTCTTCCGTTTTCAGATCTGTAGAAAACGGTCTCTGGCTGGTAAGATCGGGAAATACGGGTGTGAGTGCGATAATAGCTCCTTCCGGCAGGGTGATTTCCACCATGCCTATATTAAAAAAGGGCTCATTTTCAGGAAGTATAGATATATCTCAAAACAGGGACACAATTTACCAGGCATTAGGAGATTTTATTCTTTATGTGGCCGCCTGTTTTATAGTGGTAATTTCGATTGTTTCTGTTGTGAGAAAGCGCCTTCAGGGTAAGAGTGCATAAAGGAGGCTTATAGAGCTTGCCAAATATTTGGGTATACCTTCCCCATCCTAAATAAAAGGCTTTACAAAAAAGAACGTCATATATATTTTCTGCTAAAATATTGTCAATCTTTTCACAGAAATGCTCCGGCAGCAGCAGGAGCTCTCTTTCTGAATAATGACAACAGGAGCCGGTATTTAAGGTTTGCAATAGTCAGTTACAGGCATATTCGGCCTGTACCCTGTTACAGTATTTAACACTGTGGATAGATTGGATCAATGATATTATTTGTAAGATATTTTCAGGAGGTTCTTAAATGTTAAAGGAGTATAAGGCTGACCAGATCAGGAATGTTGCTATAATTGGACATGGAGGAACAGGAAAGTCAACACTGCTGGAAGCCATGCTTTTTGTCGGGGGAAAAATCGACAAGATGGGGAGTTCAGACAGCGGAAATCTTGTATCAGATTTTGATGATGATGAGAAGGCAAAGAAAATATCAATCAAAAGTTCAATGGGATTTGTTGAATTTGAAGATGTTAAAATCAATATAATAGATACACCCGGAACAGCTGATTTTATCGGTGAGGCAAGGTCAGCTCTTCAGGCGGTTGAAACAGCGATACTTGTTGTGGATTCAGTTGACGGGGTTCAGATTGAAACTGAAAAGGCATGGAGATACCTGACAGAGAACAATATACCAAGGATTGTCTTTGTCAACAAAATGGACAAGGAAAGGGCCAGTTACGACAAGGTTATTGAAAATATAAAGTCCAGCCTGGGCGGGAATATCGCCTCTCTCTGCATCCCGAACGGTGAGGGTGAAAATTTTAATGGTGTTATGGACACTGTTGAAATGAAGCTCTATACTCCCAAGGGTGACGGTAAAGATGTAACAATTGGTGAGATACCTGCGGATCAGAAAGAGCTTGTTGAGCTCGAAAAAACCGCTCTCGTTGAACTTGCTGCAGAAGGGACTGATGAACTTATTGAGAAATTTTTAGGAGGGGAGGAGCTTACCCCTGAAGAGGTTATATCCGGCCTCATGCTACAGCTGAAGGCTGCAAAACTTACACCGGTTATATGCGGTTCAAGCCAGAAAGTGATAGGAATTAAAAATCTTATAAAAACAATTAAGAATTTTGCACCAGCTCCGGAAACAGGTAAAGTTTACACCGGACATCAGCCGGGTGATGCTGAAAAGACTGTAGAAGTAAAACTCGATGATTCGGGCTCAATGGCTGCAGTTGTATGGAAAACAGCTATTGACCAGTACGCAGGCCGTTTTAATTATGTAAAGGTCATTTCAGGGCAGGTTACTCCTGATACTGAAATTCTCAATGCAGGCAGGGATCTCAGGGAAAGATCAACCAAACTCTGCGCGATGATAGGAAATAAGCAGAATGATATGCCTAAAATCTGCGCCGGTGACATAGGAGTTCTTGTTAAACTTGATAAAGCGGTTACGCTTGACACTCTCAGCGATCCGAAAAATCCGGTTGTTCTTCCTATAATAGATCTTCCTCAGCCTGTTTATTCTCTGGCTGTTGAGGCTGCCAAGAGGGGAGAAGAGGATAAAATCGGACAGTTCCTTAACAAGGTTGCAGAGGAGAATCCGACACTGAAATACGGTTTCACTGTTTCTACCAGCGAAACTGTTCTTTCCGGTATGGGTGACATGCAGCTTAACCTTATACTTAACAACCTGAAAGAGAAACTCAAGCTTGATGTGGTTACACGGACACCCCGTGTTGCCTACAGGGAGACAATAACAAAGAAAGCTGAAGCCCAATATAAGCATAAGAAACAGTCAGGCGGTCATGGCCAGTACGGAGAGGTCCAGATACGCGTCAAACCGCTTGAGAGAGGGAAGGGCTTTGAATTCGTAGACAGTATTGTCGGCGGGGTTGTTCCAAAACAGTATATACCGGGTGTTGAAAAGGGCCTTAAAGAGGGTCTTGAAGAGGGGGTACTCGCCAAATATCCTGTTGTTGATGTCTGGGTTGAACTCTTCTACGGTTCATACCATGATGTTGACTCCTCTGAGATGGCATTTAAAATAGCTGCAAGAAACGCCATTAAAAACGCAATGGAGGCGGGAGGTCCGCAGCTCCTTGAGCCTATTATGAACGTAAGGATCTTTGCTGATAAAGAGTTTATGGGTGATATTATGAGTGATATCACAAGCAGGAGGGGCCGTGTTCTCGGTATGGACAGTGATGAAAATTCCAGCGGAATACAGGTAATCAGGGCAACAGTTCCTGAAGCTGAAATGCTCAGGTACAGTACGGATCTCAGGGCAATGACAAGCGGCAAGGCTACGTTTGAGATGGAATTCTCCCATTATGATCCGATTTCAGGGAGAGAGGCTGACAAGATTATTGAGGAAAGGAAAAAATTCCTTGAGGAAGAGGCGAACAAGTAGTTCCCTTTACCGTGTAGAAAAATATTATTTCAGAAAAAGCAATCCTGTATTCAGGATTGCTTTTTTATCTTATATCAACTCCTCTTTCTCGAGTGAAGAGAGGTCAAAAATATTTATTTTATCTTTTATGTCAAGGGCCCGTTCAGCGATAGTTTTTGACATTTCAGACATCTCCTCTGCCCATGAGGAATTACTCTGAGATAGGGAATTTATTTCTGAAATGGTTCTGGTTGTTTCTTCAGCTGCCTTTTTCTGTTCAACAGAGGCGTTTTTTATCTCGTGCGATTTGTTCAGCACAAGGTCAGCTTCTCTGTTTACCTCGCTGTGGGATTCTATATACCTGTTCATATTCATTACGAGCGTGGCCATCATCTGATTAATTTCAGTAACACCTGTAATTATTTCAGTTATAACCGCTACAGTGTCCTGCATCCTGCCCATGCCCAGGGCTATTTCATTCTCACTTTTTTTTATCAGGACTTCAATGTCTTTTACGCTATTAGAAGTCTGATCTGCAAGTTTTGATACTTCATCAGCAACAACTGCAAACCCCCTGCCTGCGTCTCCCGCACGAGCAGCCTCAATGGATGCATTTAATGACAGGAGGTTTATCTGGTCTGATATATCGCTGATCATGCCTACTATCCCGATCATCTCACGGGACGTTTCTGAAATCCCGGTAATACGGCTGTTCATGTCTTTGATATTGTCTTCTCCGGATTTTGCCCTTTCAGTAATATTCTGAGTCTTTGACATTGTTGAAGAAATTTTTTCCTCTATATCTGAAGTCAATGTTGTGAGTTCCGCCATGCGGTTTATAAGGGACAGGATTGTGCTGTTCTGGATTTCGGCTCCTGTATTGAGATTGTCTGAACCTGCTGAGATCTCTTCCATAGTGGCAGTTATCTCCTCAATTGAGGCGGCCTGGTCTGATAAATTACCGGAGAAAGAGGAAGTTGTGGAACTCATCTTTCTTGAAGATTCCTCAAGCTCTGCTGAAATATTTACAAGTGATTCAAGGAGATTTCTGTTTATTTCGATCTGCTTCTCACGTTCAAGTTCCGTTTCGTTTTTTCTCAGGTTTCTGGCTGTTAGAGTGATTCTGATCCCGAGAAATGAAATCAGAGATGAGAGCGATATAGTTATCAGGGCATCAAAAAAAACGATTCCTCTCATCGCAGGATTTATCAGTGTGATTGAGTAAATCATCGCTATATACCCCGCTATCTGGATGATTACAACAGCAAAGACAACTCTAATGGTGCAGAATAAGGTGGCGTAAACAATAGTAACGATCCATGGCAGGAAACTGGCAACAAATCTTTCAGGGGAGCCCTTTAAAGCTGTTCCGTAGCTATTAATGATGAGGCCTATTGAAATAGCAAAAACAAAAATATTCACCGCCGCATTGTAATATCCGGCGTATATCAGGGCTATGCAGATAAGTATTATTGTAATAAATGAAAAGATTACAAGATTAAGTGTGTCGAACAGGGATCGTGCTGCAAGGAGATTCATCCCGATCAGAATTACCATAAATGAGGGGAGCAGAAAAAGATTTGTGTAAAGTATTGTTTTTACCCGGCCCCGATGTTCATAAGACCGGTTTATATATTTTTTCTGTGCGCCTTGAATAAACTCTCCTATCATGAGTAACCCCTCTCAATAATGTAGTGATGAGAATTCTGTCCGGTTATTGAAATATATTTTGTTAAATATTCGTTAAAAGAAATCCTTTGTCAATTTTAATAATAAAAGCATTCAATAATTACTTTTTTTTACAGTAATTGTTTCTAAATAATTTTAACGTCAAGGGTGAAGATTATATAACTCTGCCGCTGAATACTGTGGGGCAAAAGAGCATTTTTTGCCTGAATTAATTTAATCAATAAATATAGTTTTTTATTTTTATATTCAGGATTTTGAATGTAAAAACTTTATTCTGAAATATAACCTTTAATGCTGAAATATAACCGGCTTGACATTTTGCACGGTAACATTTTTAAAATAAACTGTCTTAATAATTATTATTTAATATCAGTAATAATTCCTGAATATATATAAAACATTATAAACGGTAAGTGTGAAGTGACCGAGAGATACAGCCTGAATTTATCCCTTTTTATCCTGATATCGTTCTTTCTGCATACGGTATTGATTGTTTCTTTTATCCTGCCTGATTCTGACGGTTTTTTCAGGTCATTATTATCTAATCCTCTGGAAAAAAGGCAGGGTATCGGGGGGAGGGATATTATAGTAAATATTAATCAGGATGATGTCCGCGATATAAGAAAGGGGACACTCCTTTCCGACAGGGACTCAACCGCAAAGGGCTTTATTACAAAGGAAAAGGGTGACAGGTGGCTTAATAATTCGCTTGAATTCAGGATGAAGAGCGGTTCAGCCGGCGGTAACGGCAGAATCGCCACGTCCGGTTCCGGTGAAAAGATCAAGACTTCTGATAATGGGGATGTTTCTGTACGTTATGGTTCAGGCGGAGCCGGAGGGGGAGCCGGAAATAACGGGAATGCATCCAGAATGGCGATTCCGGACAAAAACAGTATTACGATGAAGAACGCACTTTTTTACTCAAACAGCGGGCTTTTTTCTTTCAACACTGCTAAATTTAAAAATTTCACCTACTTTAAAAATATGAAAGACAGGATAGCATCAAACTGGTACCCGCCCCTGCTGGCCAACGCAGCCCTTGGAGGCTATGCTCCGGGTAACATGAGAATAATGGCAATCCCCAGCCAGAAAGTAAAGATTGTATTTATTATGAACAGGGCAGGGGATATAGTAAGAGTTGAACTTGTTGATTCTCTTGGCAATAATTCACTTGATGAATCATGCCTTGATGCAATCAGGCTTTCCAGAAGTTTCGGGGAGGTCCCGGATAATATAAAGGGGGAGTTTATTCTCATCCCCTTTATATTTGGCTACTACGCTAATTGATCAGAATATTTTAAGATCCTTCAATGTCATACTCTCAAGAACCTTGTCTCTACCTGAATTGATTTTATTAAAAATATCGGCCAGATTCCCCTTTGATACCTGTCTTCTGTATTGGGACGGAATGGCTATCTGGGCTTCATTTATCAGGCTGAAAAGTTCCTTGAGTTTAATATTATTAGACGACATGGTTGGCATAAGCGGCCCTGCCTGCTCTCTGTGGAGCAGCCCCTTCTCAACGAAGAGTTTTAAGAAGTAATCCAGATCAACCGAATTATGGGACAGTTTCTTAAGAAGCTCTGAATAATGGCTGTCTCCTTTCCCTTCTTCGAATTTTTTATAAATATAGTCAAGCGCGGCAAGGCCGTAGAATATATTAACTTTTCTGTTCTCTTCAAATGTATTCTTTAAATTTGCATATGTTTCAGGATGCATCAGTGTGTATGATACTTCTGCGCCGTAAAGAATTATAAGAGAGGAAGCGTATATCATAAGGAGGAAGAGGGGAATTGACGCAAGGGCCCCGTAAATGGCAAAGGTCCCTGTGGCAAAAGCCTTGATATATATAATGAAGAGGAATATAAAACCAACCCATACAGTACCTGTAAATGCTGCTCCGATTGATGCGTATTTAAAGGGCACTTTTGTGTTCGGTGTCGTGGTGTAAGTCATAAGGAAGAGCAGCCAGATAAATATAAATGGTGCGAGGAATTTGATGAACATGGCAAATATGCTTACCCCGGATTGTCCTGTCCATTTTTTCCCCATGTCGGCAGTTCTTTTTATTGTTCCTCCATTCCCCACAGCCCAGACATTCCCCTCAGAGTAGAGGAGTCTGTTTATCTTCTGGGTGGATAGTGAATCTCTTTTCCAGTTCATCCCCCCGTTAGTTGTATGAATGAGTATCCCGTTCTCACCCGCGATAAAACCTTCGTTTGTGTTCAGGAATACAACCGAGTAGTAATTGTATTCCCTGAACTTTTTCTGCTTCCAGGACGCTCCGCCATTGGATGAACTGAGAATTACCCCGTCATTAGCCGAGATCCAGATATGGCTTCTGTCCAGAAAGAATGCTGAGTTCAGATCAACCAGCCTGTTTTTTCTTTTTGATTCGTTTATTGTCCTGATATTCCATGTGAGACCTCCATCTTCAGTGATGAATATCCTCCCTTTTGTGCCTGTGGCAATACCGCGGTTCTGATAAAATGTTATTGAAGAAAAGTTCATTGTGACGTCTTTCGTGTCTATAACTCTCCAGTCCCTTCCCCCGTTTTCCGTTGCGAGTATAACGCCCTTGTTGGCAGCTATAAACCCTTTCTGGCTGTTTACCATATAAATATCATTAAAGTTAAAATCCCCCCATTTTGAAATGGACCAGTTTTTCCCTTTGTCCCCTGTCATGAGGATGAAACCTTTGTCAGCCACAACCCATCCGTTATTGTTTATGAACTGTATATCGTTGAAAGTCTCGCTGGAGAGGGCAATATGGTCTATTCTGAAATCATTTTCTGAGAAAGTATTGTCAGAGAATTTATATGAAAAGATCCTCTGATTTTCGTAATCGAAGTTTCCCTCCTCTCTTTCAGTGAATTTGAGCTTTTTATTGATCGTGCTCTGCAGCAGGGAGCCCTTATCTCCCACTACCCATACGTTTTTATCTTCAATTACTGCGGCATTGTAGTTCGCTGATGAAAAAACGTTAGACATTTTTGTAGCTACGGTGGTGCCGGCAATAAGCATTACAGGTCCCAGTGTCAGGGCTGCCCAGTAGTATATAATTTTCTGAAAAAGCGTTCTCCCCTGTTTGACCTTCCATATGTCATTAAGGGATTTTTCAACTGCCCGGAGAGTGGCCGTTGCTGTAAAAATTACAATTATGGCACCTACCCCTCCTACTTTTTCCGCGTTATCAATGAGTCCGGAAACTGCCTCAAAAACCGGGTCTATGTTAAGTTTGATGCTGTGTTCAGTCATGAATAGAGAAATATCTCTGAACAGGTCCTCTTTTTTGTTCTCCACTCCTGAAAAAATTGAAAAAAAAGTCAGAAAAACTGTGAGAGCCGGTATCAATGATGTAATAACCGCATAAGCTATTGCAGAAGCCTTTGTGAGGCAGTCATCTACCATGAACTTTCTTGTAGAAATGACGAAAACCTTAACGGTGTTAATCAGCCTGTTATATATCTCTTTTTCGAAGTAGTACCCTTCATATATATTTTTTATGAGGGCAAATATCCTTGAAGTAAGTGATTCAGGGTTATCGAGTTTTTTATTAATTTTTTTCTTAAAAAGGGTCATTGAAGGTGGCTCTCCTTTGAGATTAACTTACCAGTTAAGTAAAGGCTGATTAATCGCAGTGTCAAGTATTAATGTTTGAATGTGATTCACAATTAACTGCAGTTTTACATCAAGGGTGTAGTTACTAGAGCAACTTTAAAATTCCCCTTATTGTAACTGAAGTTTGTTTTTTAAACACAATTATGTATTTTTTTAATAATTAAATTACAATGTTGTTCTTTTTAACGGGGAATCGGTACAGGACTCATCTGTTATACTTTTTACATTTTCCGGAAAATTTCCTGAATTAAATGCTCATTCATAGAACAGAGTATGGATTATGTTAACGGTATGTTAACTTTTGCCGGTTTCACCGGCTCCTCCTTCGCTGAAATTTTTTTTGGCACGGTATATGCATATATATATTGCCAGATAAACTACAAATGGAGGTTGATATGCGATCGGTAAAGGGATTGCTGACAATTCTTTTTATAGCTCTTTTATCAATAAAGGGGCTTCAGGCTCAGGAAACAGCAGAGGCAGTTACTAAAGCGGATTTGGAATCGGTAACTACGAATATTAATATCGTATGGACCATTGTTGCTGCTATTCTTGTTTTCTGGATGCAGGCTGGTTTTGCCATGGTAGAAGCGGGATTCACAAGAGCGAAAAATGCTGTTAATATTATTATGAAGAATCTCATGGACTTTTCCATAGGCTCACTGGCGTTTTTTATGGTTGGATTCGGTATAATGTTTGGTGCGACCAAGAGCGGTTTTTTCGGTACTGATTTTTTCTTTATGAATGGCATCATCGGAAGCGGCGGCGGAACTGAGTGGGGATATACTTTTATGATATTCCAGACTGTATTCGCTGCTACTGCTGCAACAATTGTATCCGGTGCAATGGCTGAACGAACAAAGTTCACAGGTTATCTTGCTTACAGTGTAATCATCTGTCTTCTTATTTATCCGATTTTCGGTAAATGGGCATGGGGTTCACTTTTTGCTGAAACAGGTACAGGATGGCTGGAAGGTCTTTCAACCGGTGGTTTCTGTGACTTCGCTGGTTCAACTGTAGTTCACTCCGTGGGCGGATGGCTGGCTCTTGCGGGAGCTATTGTTCTCGGCCCGAGAATAGGGAAATATGCTCCTGACGGAACACCCAGAGCTATACCGGGCCATAATATAACACTTGCAGCCCTTGGTGTTTTCATTCTCTGGATGGGCTGGTTCGGTTTTAACCCGGGTTCAACAACAACCGGTAATGGTGAGATTGGACGTGTTGCTGTCACAACAAATCTTGCTGCAGCAGCAGGTGCAATTTTTGCAATGTTTACAGCCTGGATAAAATTCAAAAAGCCTGATGCTTCCATGGCTCTTAACGGTGCCCTGGCAGGTCTTGTAGCAATAACAGCAGGTTGTTATACCGTTACTCCTATGGGGTCTATTGTTATCGGTATTATCGCAGGTATACTTGTTGTCTTCAGTGTTACCTTTATAGATTCAGTGTTGAAGGTCGATGACCCGGTTGGTGCAGTCAGTGTACACGGCGTATGCGGACTCTGGGGAACTCTTGCATGCGGACTTTTTAATGCTGAAAAGGTTATCGGTATTGGAGATGCGAGTTCCGGCCTTTTTTATGGCGGAGGGATCAGTCAGCTGATAAGTCAGTTCATAGGAGCCGGTGTTGCCTTTGCATGGGCATTCGGTACAGGTCTTGTTCTTTTCATACTTATCAAGAAAACAATTGGTCTCAGGGTAAGCAAGGATGAGGAGCTCAGAGGACTTGATATAGATGAACATGGTATGGAAGCTTATTCCGGTTTCCAGGTCTTCACTAACCAGTAGTGGATGGAGGATAATAATGAAACTTATAATAGCATATATTAAACCTGAAAGGCTGAATGATGTAAAGCAGTCTCTATTCGAAGCTGATATTAAGAAGATGTCTGTTACTAACTCTCTCGGGTGCGGCCAGCAGGGCGGATATCACGAAACATACAGAGGGGTTGGTATGGAGGTAAACCTTCTGAAAAAGGTCAGGCTTGAAATCGCGGTAAATGAAGAATTTGTTGATATGACAATCAAAGCGATTATTAGCGGAGCAAAAACAGGTTCAATCGGTGACGGAAAGATATTTGTTACGAATCTGGAGAGATGCGTCAGAATAAGAACAGAGGAGGAGGGGAAAGAGGCCATTGGTTAATCTTTTTACCCGAATCTGAGAAAAAGTTAATATATACAGGGGGGGCTTGCCCCCCCTGTTAGTTTAGTTACAAAAATGTAAAATTCTGCATTAAACAGCCTCCCTTGAGAAAAAATATTATGTATAATTCAGGTATTATTATTCATTTATCATATTACAGATGTTTGTAACAGGTTATTGAGACAAATTCTGGTTTACCGGGGGAAAACCGGTGATTCTGTGATAAAGGAGTTAGAATGGATTTCAGCGGAAACAGGGAAAGCGGTTTGCTCGAGGCTATTGGCAGAGAGTTTGTAAGCGCCAATAAAGATATAAATATGCTCCTGCATAATGTTTTTAAAATTATTTCTCAGTACTATAGAATTGAACGGGGCCTCATAAGTATTTATCATAAGGATGAGGGTGAAATAGCAGTTGAAATACATTACGGGTATACGCGGGAAGAGGTTGAAAGAGGCATTTATAAGCCGGGAGAGGGGATAATCGGTACAGTTGTGCAGACAGGTATACCGATTGTAATACCTGATATAAGAAATGAACCCCGGTTTTTAAACCGTACAGGTGCAAACAGAAATATAATTACAAACAGGATTTCTTTCATATGTATTCCTATTATCATTGATACCAGTATTATCGGGGCAATATCTGTTGATATAATAAATAACTCCGGACGTGACCTGGCAGAGGAGTTTCATATGTTAACAACGATTTCCATAATGATAGCGCAGGCTGTAAACAGCAGAATGGAGATCCTTGTCCGGGAAAAACGTCTGAAGCTTGAAAATGATGAACTCCGCAGAAAAGTTGAGGCAAGTACCCTTCCTGCGAAGATAATAGGTAAGTCGCGGGAAGTCCGTGATCTTTATGAAAAAATATTACTTGTGGCGGCCACAGATTCAACAGTATTGATTACAGGAGAGAGCGGTACAGGTAAGGAACTGGTAGCGGATGCTGTTTATGAGAACAGTAAAAGGCATGGTAAACCTTATGTTAAGGTGAATATAGCCTCGCTTCCGAAGACACTTATCGAATCTGAACTTTTCGGCTACGAAAAAGGGGCCTTTACAGGGGCTGACAGGATGAAGAAGGGCCGATTCGAAATGGCGGACGGTGGAACTATCTTTATTGATGAAATAGGCGATCTTGATCTGCACCTGCAGGTGCATCTGCTCAGGGTTCTCCAAAACAGGACTATTGAAAGAATCGGCGGCATTGAAACAATACCTGTTGACGTAAGGGTAATCGCAGCGACTCATCATGACCTTGAAAGTAAAGTTGAGTCAGGGGAATTCCGCAGCGACCTTTTTTACAGGCTCAATGTATTTCCTGTATATTCTCCTCCTCTTAGAGAGAGAAAAGCGGACATTATGCTTCTTGCGGATCATTTTCTTGAATTTTATTCCAAAAAGATGGATAAGAGTATCAAAAGGATCAGCACAGATGCCATAGATCTGCTCGTAAGTTATCACTGGCCCGGAAATGTCAGGGAACTTGAGAACTGTATTGAAAGGAGCGTTATACTCTGCTCTGAGGATGCTTTAAGAAGTTATCATCTCCCTCCTTCGCTTCAGAAGAGCAGTGACCCGGGAACAGCGGGTACACTTGAAGAACGGATCAATCAGTTTGAGAGGGAGATTATTATTGACAGCATGAAAGTCTCAAAAGGGAATATTTCCCGTGCGGCAAAGGACCTTGGGACCACCAAGAGGATTCTCGGTTATAAAATGTCCAAGCTCGATATTGACTATAAAATCTTCAGGGGAAATGATGACCTGTAGAGTTATTTAATATTTAAATATTATTGAAAGTTTTTATTGGAACTCATTCCTTGGGTATAGGCTTGAGCAGTTTCCTCTCCATGAATTTCCCGATCTTTTTATCCTGGTCCATTATATGCCGTGTAAGCCAGTCAAAGAGAAATCTGACAAATTCTCCGGTATCGCCCTTTCCCTGTGAAAACTTATTTTTGTATTCAATGACCTGTTTCGTGAGATTGTCATGAACCCGTTTGTGTTGTTCATATTGAACATAGTCATTTTTAACCATGAAACTTTCTTCTTCTTTGAAATGATAATTTGTGTAATCAAGAAGGGCGTCAAGCGCTTCAATCGGGGTGCTGTGCTCTGCATCTGTTTTAATTTTATCATACATGTTGTTGATCAGTTCGAAAAGCTGACGGTGCTGGTCGTCAATCTGATTAACGCCTATGGAAAATTTTTCACTCCATGACAAGAATGGCATTATTATACTCCGCTGGATTTTTTTAAATAATCTATTGTTTTTTAAATGGAAGTCAACCTGAAATCAGGGTATGACCGGTTAATCTGAGTAATTTTTGCAATTCCTATTGCTGCTGCTGTGGTTGGTATATGACGGTATGTAGCTGTTTTGGGATTCATAAAGGATGAATCCCAAAACATAACAGGTTAAAAATAGTACCAGATAGTTTCGTAGTCAGAAGCTGATTCCCCTATCGATTCAAGCCTTTTCAGGTAATCCAGGATCGGCACGTCTGTTCCGACATAGGTTTTCTGATCTGCGATCTTTTTTTCCCATGGATGGAATTCGTAAATTCTTGATCCGTCTTTATTGATTGAGATCATGTCCCTGTGTTGCCCGGAGTTCAGGTGGTTTTTCCCCAGGCCGGGGACATTATATACAGGCTCATCAGTACGTGATAGTCCGGGCATAAGCCTGGATTCCTCCTTCTGCTCCTGGAGTATCCTGGAGATCGGGATACGATAATCTACTGTTTCAAGCTTCCCTTTCGGGTAGAAAGAGTAGTAAGGGTCCACACCGCATAGCCGTATCAGAGTCCTGAGCCGTACAGCTTCAAAACGGCGGGAATTGTAGAAAGTAAAAACCATCTGGTTGTAAACGGATATGCCCCGGGTTTTGATTTTTTCGACAGCCTTTACAAAATCAGGAGTCACTTCGTAAGGATGCTGGATATGTGTAACCAGTGCCAGCTCTTTTTTGCCGGGAATCCGGAATGATGCAAGGATGTCGCACAGTTCATCCGTGAATCTCATGGGGAGGGTCACCGGGGTCCTTGAGCCTATCCTTATTCGCTCGACATGATCTATTCGTGAAATTTTATCAATGATATCTTTAATCCGTGAGTCTGACATGACGAGAGGGTCTCCACCGGTGATAAGCACCTCTGTAATGGCTTTATGCTCCTCGATCCATTTTATGGCTTCATTGAGCTGTTTTTCTTCAGCCATTGCGCCTGCTTCAAGGGGCCCTTTTATCTCCCAGTTCCTCTGGCAGTACACGCATATCTGCGGGCATGAATTATAAGGTTTTAGAATTACTATTCCGGGGTAGCGTCTTGTAATGAGATCAACCGGAGATGTATCATGTTCAAGCATGAAGTCATTGATGTAATCCTCTCTTCCGCTCCCCTCAAATGCGTCTATATAGCTTTCAGGGAATAGCACCTGGGCTCTCACGGATCTGTCTTCACCGTAATCAGGCCCTATAAAGAGAGAGGAGTAGTACGGGGTTACACCGAAAGGAATGCCCAGAGCATTGGCTTTTTTTATGTTTTCAGTCTCTTCATCAGAAAGGACAGTGTATCCGTTGAGGGTTTCATTATTCTTTGCTATATGCTGCAGCTGCCAGTGCCAGTCGTTCCATTTCGATTCATCCGCACCTGTGAAATCCAGGATTTTTTTCCTGTTCTTTTCCCTCTTCTTTATTATTTCACTATCAAGGCCGCACAGGTATTTTGACATTTTTGAATCGAGATAATCGTGGATTGTATCAAGTTCGTCTGATCTGATCTGTGCCGCATCGCGACCTTTAAGAGCTCCCGTATTGGCGAATGAAAATCTTGTGTTCTCATGAAGTCTGAATTTTCCTTCAATACCGCAAACGAGATGACATATGTCTCCCCAGAATGCTTCAGAAAGCTGCGGATCAGGATTTCCGTTTACAGTATTAATAAGTTCACTGAGTACACTGAACCCTGCAAGCTTTTCACTGCGTGGATGGAGTATACTTCTCAATACCCTGGAACAGTCCCTGATTGTCACAAGGTCGAGGTCGTGCATATCTTCATCTTTTTCAGAGTAGGTTATAAAATGTCTGTGATTAATATGATGAAGCAGTTCCCGCCTGATTTCTTCAATATCTGTTCCTGATTTAAGGATGGAATTCCATTTTTCTGAAATTAACAGAAAAGTATCAGCTGTAAATTTTTCTTTCATAAATACTCCATAATAATATCATTTAATATCTCTAGACACTGTTCCTCTATTCATTTAAACCGGGGACTGGTTTAAATACCGTGATGATATATATATTATATAAAAATCAGGATAAAAAAAGATATCTTCCGATAATCGGCCGGAAAATCGGGTCATCACGTTTAAAATGATAGCGTTTGTTTATCTTTTTAAGGAATTAATTGAAAATGCTTCCGAATGGAACAGTTCTGTATTATACTCAGAAATCTGGGCGTATTACAAAAATGTTACAAGTACTTTTTTTATTTTTTTGGAAATATTGACTCTCCTGTGGCCTCGAATTTCTGTGATATTATTGAGATTTATGATTGAATTAGTACATCTGCTTTCATTCCTCTCCCCGCCTTCGTGGGGATAAACGACCGTGGGCGATTGCAGTAAGAGTTTTAAATTACTCCCATAATACTGGTTTTATAAGAAGTCAGCTTTTTCAGTACATCCTGTACCATGCTGACAGGCGTTCATCGTGAA
>ERZ795057.527-NODE-527-length-39808-cov-10.189319_pt1 | contig 39808 bp, 23 predicted proteins | sample MGYA00375141_ERZ795057 | MGnify/ENA primary metagenome ERZ795057 (study PRJEB30186, sample SAMN05720163) | activated sludge metagenome | isolation source: Anaerobic digester | place: Hong Kong | collected 2015-01-26 ...
CTGTCAAAAAGCACGAATGCCAAACCAAAAATCGGTGATTACCCATTTACTACTCTTATCCCCAACGTTGGAGTATGTTCAGTTTCACCTGGGAAAAATTTCACAATTGCAGATATCCCAGGAATCATTGAAGGTGCTTCGGAAGGAAAAGGATTGGGTTTTCAGTTTTTACGGCATATTGAGCGTTGTCGTATTCTTTTGTACGTTATTGACCTAGACAAGGAAACGCCCCACGAATGTATTCATGAATTAGATACGCTCATGCAAGAAATCAAAGACTACGATGACGACTTATACCACAAAACCAGTTTTGTTTGTGGCAATAAAATCGATACTTTACAGGGACAAGGTAATATGGAGCATGTGAAAAGTCACCTGGAAAAATCTGGAAAAAAATCTTTTTTTATCTCTGCCCAAACAGGAGAAAATGTGCAAGAACTTAACAACACTCTTTATCGTTTTCTTCAGACCATTCCTGTGCTTCAAACAACTGTTGAAACTCACTCTGTCCACACCCTAGGAGACCAAGAAGTTCAAGTCATCCAAGAAGATGGGATTTTTATAGTGCGATGTCCTCGTTTAGAGAGAATCATCGCTGGAACAGATTTGCAATATCCTGGAAGTCTGCGATATGTCTATCGCATGTTTCGAAAGTATCACATTGACAATATTCTAAACTTTCACGGTGTTAAAGAAGATGATGTAGTTGAACTTGGAGGCAAGCGTTTTCGATGGCTTTAACAAAAAAATCAATCGGTTTTTTTGGTGGTTCTTTCAATCCTATTCATTTGGGTCATCTTATAGCAGCAGAGCGTGCCCGAGAAACCTTTAACTTAGAGACAGTATACTTCATTCCAACCTGGAGCTCTCCTCACAAAACCAATATCTCTCTTTCTCCACCTTATCACAGGATCCAAATGATTCGACTCGCCATTGAAGACAATGCACATTTTTCTATTTTGCTTTTTGACGTTCAAAGACAATGTCCGACCTATACTATGAACACTATTGAAGATATTTCAGTCCAGTTTCCAAGAACACAATACACGTATTATTTTATTGTTGGAAGTGATGCTATCGAAAAGCTCCCTTCGTGGAAATCACCAAGAAAAATCCTCAGTAGTTTACATTTTTTAGTAGCAAAGAGACAAAAAAAACCACTTGAAAACACTTTTTTTGATCGTATCTACAAAGAAATCCCTGAAGCAAAGGAGAAAATTCACTGTTTTCCTATGCCATATATCGACATTTCCTCGTCAGTGATTCGAGATCGAGTTTCCAAAAAAAAATCGATTCAGTATCTTGTACCTAAGACCGTTGAATCGTATATTGATAATAACACTTTATACAAGGAGGCATTCATATAGATAGAGTAGCGATAACAACAGACGATAAGAAAGAGTTCATTGTTGAAGTATTGAAGGAAATGAAAGCAGAGGACATTGTTCTTCTTAAAGTAGAAAAGCTGACCACTATCGCTGATTATTTTATAATTTGCTCAGTAGACAATACAACTCAGTTACAAATGGTAGTTAGTCGGTTAGAAGAGAATCTAAGACACCAAGGCATAAAACCTTTGTATCCGATTCGAGAAAAATCACCTGCTTGGACAATTGCAGATTTTGGAGACATTGTTGTGCATATTTTCATGCCAGAAGAACGAAAAACATATGCTTTAGAAGAATTTTGGGAAAAAGCACCCCATACCTATATCAACTATTGAACTAGTATTGACTTCACGAAATATTATTTTACCCTTGTAGTAGTTTGGAGAGGTGACCGAGTGGCTGAAGGTGCTCGCCTGCTAAGCGAGTGAGTGGTTTATCCCGCTCCGGGAGTTCGAATCTCCCCCTCTCCGCCAAAAAAAGGCAGCGTTTAAAACGCCACCTTTTTTATTTGGGCTATAAACCTCTTACAGCTTAATCTTTCGTGTTTTGGTTTCTTCTGCTTTTGGCATTCTAATGGTCAAAATACCTTCTTTAAACTCAACTTCCGTTTTGTTTTTGTCAATTTTTTCAGGAATAGGAATTTCTCGCATCATCTTACCACTGGATGTTTCGCGATAGTAATAATCACAATCTTTACATTCTTCATCTTGCCTTTTTTCTGCTTTCAGAACAATGTACTGATCTCCGATTTCTACTTCAATATCATCCTTTTTCACGCCTTGTAATTCTGCTTTCAGAATATATTTGTCTTCTTTTGAGACTAAATCAATTGCAGGGAAAGGGGAATTTGAACCAAAGAAAGGTTTGGCATCAGAAAAGAAATGATTGAAAAAATCGTCTAAAAGAAAAGCTGGTTTTAGTGTTGGTTTATTATAGCCTTTGTCATAAACAACTTTGAGATTTTTATTATCCATGTTTTACCTCCATTGAATATAGGGTTTGTTGCTATATTTATTCCCAAAAATCAGTAAAAATTGTATACTAGTACCATGTTAAAAAAATTAATCTCCACCATTTTGTTTTTTTGCTTACTTATACCGTTTTCGGGATGCTCAAACAACCCCAGCTCTACCATAGATGTACCGAAAACACCGATAGAACACAATGAAATAGCTTGGATTGCACCTGAAATCATGCCATACCCTATTGTCAAGGAATGGAATGAAATCCAAGATGAGAACAAACACCTTTACATACGAGGAGCTAGACCATACTCGACCCTGTCTCAATTTACAGAGTTTAATCAGCTTTCTTCTCAAATCCCACAATCAGAAATAGATATTCTTACCCGATTTGCAGAAGAATACCACCATTCTTTCTTAAAAAATCAGTTTGCTAGCACAAATTATGGATACAATATCGCGTATTTTGATCCCGCGCTTATTTCAATTCCTTTCACATTTCTCTCAAATTATGGAGGAGCTTCTCCAGAAGACCTTGTTTCGATATTGAATTTTGACATTCAAAAGCAAAAAGCTCTTCGGAATCAAGCATTATTTACGCCCTATCATCAATTCCTGCAACGTATATCAACGATTTGCTTCCTCGACTTACAAAAACAATTTACTGAATTTGACCCATCCACTCCAAAAGAGTATATAGAGTACGTTTCCTCGCAATATGATTTGCGTTTGCTTAAACAAGGTACCGATCCACAGAATCCCCAGAATTTTGAACACATTGCCATTGTTCCAAATGGTATACTTGTTTTCTTCTTATCTGAGAATATTAGCAAAGAACAGACAGGAATCTGGGAAGTTTTTATTCCTTCTGATGACATTGCCTCGTTTTGTACATTTGCTATCGACAAAGAGGCCTATTCTGAGATTGTATATCCATCGCATTGGACAATGTATTCTGGTGATGGAAGCTTCATTATTTACCACCCAATTACACCTGTTTTGGATCCAGAACAAGCCCCTTCTAATATCCAGTCTTCTGTTTCAGAGGACCATACAAGTGGTATGGTGAATCTCTTTATTCCTGTGTCCTTTTCTTCTTCTCAAAAAAACAACTTTAGTAGTGCTGAAATCCAAATTCAATGGAGCAAAAGCATACCATTTAAAATACCAGAAGAATTATCTGAGCTGCCCACAAAAGAAGAGATCGTTGATGGCGTACCCTTTATCAGTTATGAATACTCCGATGTAGCAGCTGGGAATATATATGACATAAAGACATACATTGGCACTTGTATCAAAATTCACTATCAAATTCAATTTATACTTCACTCAACCCAAATAAGCAACTACGACCCTGGTACAGTTGAACCCTTTTCGAAAGAAGAAGTTTATAAAGCCCTTAACGAAGTATTTGCCTCATTTAGTTTCCGCTAACTTTCAATTCTATTCATATTCCTGTATTTCATCATACTTATAAACAATTTCTACACCAGCTTGCTTAAACATCATCTCTGGTTCTTTGTAGGCGTGATAACGTCTCTCACAATACACTCGCTTGATTCCACAATTGATCAATAGCATTGTGCATGTGCGGCAGGGAGTCATCGTGCAATAAATGGTTGCTCCATCAATGGATATACCTCGTTTTGCTGCTTGGCAAATAGCGTTCTGCTCTGCATGAACTGTTCTTTCACAATGCTCAGAAATCGTCCCATCATCCTTAACATGCTTGCGCATTAAATGCCCAACATCATCACAATGGGGAAAGCCAATAGGAGAGCCAACATATCCTGTTACTAAAATCTGGTGATCTTTTGCAATAACGCACCCGCTTCGTCCTCTTCCGCAAGTTGCGCGTTTGGATATTGCATGTACAACTTCCATAAAGTATTCATCCCACGAAGGTCTATTGTATTTTATATCCGACATACAAACTCCTTTACTTCTTTTTCTAGGTGTTGCAACGTAGCAATATTTAAGATTGTCCAATCTGCTATAGCAATGGGCCCGCCTTTAGATGCATTTTCAATTTCATCATAATCGCGCTTTTGTGCTTCAATTCTGGTTAAAGGACGAAAGCGTGTTTCTACATCGCCTGTTTGGGTAAATCTACTTCCAAGCCTATTGTAACGTACAATTGGAGGAGCATATACCGCCACATTGATGAAATCATCTTGGAATTGTTCTTTTAGAATTTTGTATTCTTCAAAGCTGTACATCCCATCAATGACCACATTGCCCTTTTTTGACATATTGTAGATTTTTTGCTGATTAGCAATAGCAAATGCTCCCATGCCATAGGTTTCGCGTAATTGATGCCGAATCAACTTTTCGTTTTCTGGAGTAACTTCCATTGCTTTGTTTTGCAAGGCGTCAATCACAATTTGCCCAAAGCGAAGATATTGGTACCCTAATTTTTCAATCACTAATGCCGCAGTTGTTTTCCCTGATCCGCAAAGTCCTGTTAATGCGATAATGGTAGACATAACAAACACCTTTCTATTCGGGAGTGTCTATATTTATCCCATGATCTCTAAATATAGAAAGGATTTCTTGAGTAGAAAAAAAACCAACATGTCGATAAAATTCATTACCATCAGCATCATAAAATATCTGTGTAGGTATTGCATGTACATCTAATTTTTTTACCTCTTCGGTATTCTTTGCATGCAAAAATTCGACATGCAAAACATTGATATAGTCATTTCGAAGTTCTTTTAACACATCTTCCATTGCTACACAAGGAACACAGGTATCAGATCCTACCTCCAGTAGCAAGGGAAGTCCATTTGTTTCATAGCTATGCGTTGGTATTTTGGTTTCTGCTTCCTGACTTTTCCAAATAGCCACAACTCCGATGAAACTAACCACAATACAAATAACAAGTATATTTCTCCAACTTGACTGCATATTCTCACCAACTTAATTCATTAATATTTTGTGAGGGATTATCTAATACTTCCCGCACAAGAGGCCATATTTCGGTTTTTTCATACCCTTTTCGCCAAAAGGCAACTCCTGCTAAGTTGTACTTGTGAACCAACTGAACTTTATGCAAAACAGATTTGGGTTCTTCAATCCAAAGTTTGTATGTATAGGGATACCTTTCCCATTGAGCATAATATTGACGTATCGATGAATCCCATTTGGCACTATATGTATCTCCCAACTCCATTGCATATTCCATATAATAGGACTCTGATTCTGCTGTAATGGGGATAGTTGAGTGATCCTCTATCCATAGCCTGGAATAGAAAGGAACTCCTAAAATCACTTTATCTGCAGGAACAAGCTCAATCAATTCTTCAACTCCTTTTTGTACCCAGTCATACTCTGCTACCGATCCGCTCTCTCCTCCTCCTGCCCAGTATTGGTCATATGCCATTAGCACGATGTAATCTGTTACTTTTCCCAGTTTTTCTCGATCGTAACACAAAGACCAATTTTCGCTTTCTGATATCGTAGTAATATCAATGGATACAAGAAGATTGTTTTGATGAAAAATGGGGTATAATTCGCGTATAAACTGGGTAAAAAGATCTTTGTCTGCCAGATGAATATTTTCCCAATCAATATTCAATCCGGAAGCTCCATAATATTCTACCTTTAAAAGTAGAGCATCAATTAGTGTTTTTCTTTTTTTTGTACTTTCCAATACTGCGTGTGTTAAATCAGGATCAAAACTATTGGTACATCCTATCCATACTTGATATTGATGTTTGTTAGCCCAATCTATATAGTCTTTTCGGCCTTTATCTACAAGATCTCCTTGCTCATTAGCAAGAGATAGCCAGGTAGGTGAAAGAACGTCAAGTTCTTCTGCTACATAGAATTCCTCTGGATCAGACATTGTGCGATAAACATAGTGCCAGGTCATGCAGATCTTTGATGAAACTGTTTCTGCTTTCTTTGGCTTTTCTGGTAATGCATAATGAGGAGGATGTAAATCAGTATCTAGTGATATTTTTTCCACCCATCCCACAATTCCTTGATTCGTTGAAATTTTTACCCAATCATTTTGTACTTTCAGAACCATAACAGATTGGTCTTTGAATATTTTCTGATAGAAATCTGCCTTTGAAAATGGATAAGCTTTCAACCATTCGTTTTTCACTAGCTTGGTTTGATAACTTTGAAATGCTGGTCTTATAACATGAAGGCATTGTGAATCTGAATACCACGTAATTTTTCCATCATAAAGAAGCTCTACTGAGTGTAGGGGTAAAAATGGCATCGATCCAATCCATTTGATGTCTTGATCAAACGATGAGTCAAGACCAATGTACACTACTTGCTTTGGGTTCGTGTATACTACAATTTTATCAGAAACATCCCAGTAAATTTCCATGTTTGCAATATCCCGTAACATTTGACATGAAATATGAATCCCATCGTTGGTAGTAGAAATAAAATTACTGGAATATTCCCAACCATCTACGTAGACAGATGGGGTTAGTAATGATAGTTTTTCTGGTCTCATTTGTTGAATCCAGATAATTATTCCAAGACTACCGATTAAAAATATAGCAAGAGCCGTAATAAATATTTTATTCTTCAGCAAACTTTTCGACCTGATATGTAAAGATTTTCATGTTAGGGTTATTTTTCCAATCGTTTGGATCTAACCCTGCTTTACAGGAAAGTTGGTTGAAAAAATCCTCTGGGTTTGAAAGCTCCTCCCAGACTTGAGGTAGAAATGTTGCACGATGATGATTAAGCTGAAGGATAATTCCATCTACACCAGGTTTAACACGGCTTAGCAAATCGTCAGGTGTAGAATAGTGAAGTTCAGCAGGCACAGTTAAAACAGATATCTCAATGCAAACATCAGGGTATTCTTCTACGGATAAGGGAAAAAATCTAGGATCATAAAAAGCAGCGTTGATTGCATTAAGGTGTACACTTTTGATAAGAGCATAGATGGGCTCAATTGTTCCGATGCACCCACGTAATTGGTCACTGCTGGTCAGTGTCACGAAGCATCCTTTTTTCTCCCATAAATGTACGTTATGATCGCTTTGCTTAGGCATAGAAAAGTGCTCTTCTTCATACAAATGGCTTTTTATGCTCCTTCGAGCTACATCGAGTAAAAGAGCTTTGTCTTTGTCGTTCATTTTCTGTTCCCATCAATCTTTTCTTACAAAAAAAGCCCGAAAGCATACACATGCTTTCGGGCTTTTCTATCGTTAAATTGAAATGCTATTCTTCAACAATCACTTCAAAATTCATCGTATTGACATTACCTGCAACATCAGTGGCTGTAATGACAAAAGCATTTTTCCCTGGTTTGATGGTCACATCAATGGACCATATGTCATGGGTTACAGTTGCGTCTTGGTTGTTGACAGTCACTTTACAGTCTGGTTCTACACGGCCTGTAAGGGTATAGGTGAAGGGTTCTGATCCCTGGAGTGCCCCTGGATCATCAACAAAAATCATGGGAGGGGTCGTATCAAGGGTAATAGTGAGCATACGGCGTACAGTCTTTCCGGTGGGGGTGGTGGCAGTAGCGATAATTGTATTGAGTCCTTCTTCCAACGTAACACGAATGGAGAAGGTCCCATTTTGTGAAACGGTAGCAGGTTCATTGTTGACTGTTACTTCATTGCCAGGATTGGTCATTCCGGTCACTTCCAGGGTGGCTTTGTTAGTAATAGAGGCCACGGGATCCAATTCTAGAATAGGTTCAGTTGTGTCTGGTTTGACCCATACTTCTGTATGGCCTTCCATCATGTTGGTATTGGTAACGTGAATGGTTACAATTCCTTTTTTGTTGGGAGTGACTTTTGTGTTCAAAACGCCTTGCTCATTGGTGGTACCGGTCGTATTGATACCAGGTCCTTCAATGGTTACTTTTGCACCTTCAACGGGTGCATTGGTTCCGATTTCTGAAACCGAAATGGTAAGCTCAGAAGTGACATTGGGATTCAGAGAAGGAACAGAAGCAACTTCCACTTGTAATCCAACAATGGAATCAAAGTGGAGAAGGTCACGGAGAGTATATGTAGAGGTGTTGTCAAATTGGTATGGTTCAACATGATAGTGGTGGTTGGGATTGAAGTATCCCAGAGAGGCAATTTGTTCGCCAACGCCGGTGGGGGTGAAGAAGAGAGTGGTTTCCATGACAGATGGATCTGTAGGGGAAGCAGTAGTATCGCCGTAAATGGCAGTTTGGTGTTGATTACCAAACAAGAAGACCCGGCCATCTTCGTGCATAGGAAGATCACGAGAGTCGGCAGGTCGTACTTGCACAATCATGTTGTTTTCAATGGCATAGGTTAAATCGTAATTGGCAGCATTCAGGAGATCTTGTCCAAGTTCAACACGGGTGAGAGCAGAAAGTACGGTCAGGCGTGGAGGTGCAATGTGAACTTCGTGGCTGGGGAAAGCTTCCCAATCGAGGAAGAATGTATTGTCATTGGTTCTACCGGGATCAAATCGTGAAATAGTGTGTGCAGGATCAGTTTTATACTTTGGAGGATATCCACAAAGATCAGCTTGAGATGGATTATTACAATACACATTGTCGCCTACTAATCCGCCGATATAGCATATATCTTCTGCGAAGACATAGAAGGTGGTTTGTGCATTGACATCCAAACCTAGGGAATCGTGGTAGTCAAGCTTTTCATTTGGATCAATATCGGCAAACAAGTAACCGCCTTTGTGAGCGCTATTGTAAATAGCACCAAGACCCCACCCTTTTACAGGGGGAACTAAACCGCGGTTTGGTTCGATATCCCATCCACCATAAATGCTTTGTTCATCAAATCGGACGAGAGTTGTATTGTAATACACATGTCCAAGTGTGACTTGATCGTTGCGGTTTTTGGTATGAACAAATCCACCAGCTTGGCATAGTTCGGAAGCTGTACGGTCAATCTTAGCATTGTCATTGAAGTCAAAACCAAGATGAGGAATGTAGGGATACAAGTCTTGCAGGAAGTGTTCTGCAAAAAGTTTGCGATCTTTTTCGTCAAAATCAAAAGATGCTGGTCTAGTCATGTAAGGAGTAAAGCGAGCAGTATTTTTAATACCACCACCACAAGTGCTGACGCCTTTGCTTACACCTTTCAACAAGAGACCTTGTGCATTCTTTGCAGTAATCGTGATCCGATAGATTCTATTGTCGGCTGCGGTTAACACAAAATCTGGTTCACCAGGTACCATGTAGGTGGTTAAACCAGGGTCTTCTGCATTTGCAATACTATATTCAACAGTCGGCAATACAACATTCACTTGTGCTTTGGCAGCATGCTTGCGGTCAGGAGTGTAAATGATTACATCAAATTCTCCTTCATCGTTGGCACAGAAACCTCGGAAAGCATATTTACCGTCTTTTGCAAGGCTGAAATCAATCTTGATAGGTTGGAAGGCAGCAGAAGAAGTAGAGTATAGGTATCGGTTGGATATGCGAGTTTCGTCATCGTTGTGAAGGTCGGTTCGCAGCCAATAATATTCTGGAAGTGGATCAGGGTGAATATCCTTGAATAAGAAATTCCAAATATGGTCATCTAATACTTCACGATTGCCCTTCATGTCTAAAACACCAACAGATAGGTCAACAGGATTGCCTTCTTGGTCAGTAAGTACAAAAGAAAGAGGTGAAACAGGATCGACAAGTTCAGGGGTTACACCAGCTGTCAAGGGGTTAGGTTGAACGGATACAGACAGGTCAAATACAGGTTCAATGGTTAGGAATTTTTGCCCAGAAAGATATACTTCATGGGAATATTGAGGAGGTGTTCCTGGCAATCCATAGAGCGGAGTGAAAGCACGATCGTTGTCGTCATCTCCATACTTGTATGCTGTAATCATAATAGGAAGGGTTTCATTTTCACTGATGACGTGATCAGGTTCATCGTTTGGACCACCAAAATCAATACCGATTGTATTAACCAGCGCACCGTTGGAAGCAGACAGATCAAACTCATATAGTCCATTGTTTCGTTGGAAGGTTCGAGCATCAATCAATCCACCAGCCCAAGTATTGGTAGCCATATCGTATGTACCGATAATTTCAGTTTCATAATCACGGAAGGAAATCTTGCCGTCATTATTTAAATCTTCTTCCCAGTCATATTGTTCTTTTAATTCGGTAGTTACAGTATTTCTGGGAGGATTGGTAACCCAACCATCACCTGCACCATTGAATAATTTGCTGTTTTTGGTGGCAACACCGCGATCTTGCCATACAAATACGAAGGCATCATTACACATTTCAGTGCTTTGCATCATTTCGTATTCTTTAATGGTTGCAACTACTTTGTTGTCAACATCTGCAACAACATGATCCGATTCAGTAACAATTTCCAATGCATGTGCATCAATACCATCGGTTGGAGGTTCAGCACAACAATCTTGGTAAATTTTTACTGTTCCGTCCCATAGAATAACTTTAATGTTTATGATTCCATGAGAAATAGGGATTATTTCTTCAAAACGGAAGACATTGGTAAGTCCTCGGAAGTCAAGTTGTCCTCCATCGCGTAATTGAGCATTTTCATTAGGATATTTTGTTAGCTCGTTATCGGGTTGAGAAATATCCCAATCACCGTTTTTATCTGTCCAATCATATCCGTAATCATACTCGTAATCTTGCATATTGGAGTGCTCAACAACAATCTTTCCAGACCAGTCGTAGTTAATAGGTACATTGCGAACATTGTTATATTCGTATTCTGGTGTAACAGTATGCTTCACCTGGTTGAATATTTTTGGTTGAGCAAATGGCCCAGTAATTTCCATACGTCGAATACGGAAATCTTGATCGGTTTTTTCGTCAAAACTGAGATGGTTTCCATTAATATCTTTGACGATGAAGTATATTCCATAATCGGTTAGAGGGAAGAATTCTGTACCCAATTTATTGAAATCAGTAAAATTGTTAATGTCAACATCATCATACCATTTCCACCACCATATGGCTGGATATGCATTCCATCCGGAATGGTCTTCAGTAGTTCGGGTATATCCGCTGGAAATAACTCCACCGCGTAATCTACCAGTGTGTGTCTGGCCGCCAGGATATCCTTTGCAGTCTCTTCCTACGTCTTGGACAATTGGATTGTAGGGAGATTGAATCTGAGGTGTAGGTAAGGGAAGATTAGATATTGGTTGATTATCCATGGTTCCAGATGTGTAATTCACTTCTGAATTTTGTAATGCATGGTCAACCATTGCCATTTCAGCAAAGTTAACATATGGATCAGGAGCTAAGACTTTGAAGGACTTAACACCACAATAGTCAACTCCCATGGATTCATAACGACGCAAACCTCCTCCGGGATTTCCAATAATATCAAAGAAAACTTCGTCGTGGAACATTCCAGGAGGACATACAATGCCATCTTCAATAAAATAAGGTGGATGTTGAATTTCAGAGTTGTAATCAAATATAAGGTTAAAAGTTTTTACTTGTACTTGGAGTTTGGTAGCAGCAGAACGGGGAATAACTGTTACAGGAATCACACCACCGCTATCAGATGAGGAATAGTTTGTATCCCCATGGTTTCGAAGATAAACAGGTACACCAAAAGTAGCAACTTTGAATGGACCATATTTATCACCGTAAGATACCAGACCATCATTTCGGAAATCACTGCCACCACAATTGTGACATTGATATTTACCTTCGGAGCAATCACTGTCAAACACTTGTGGGCTGTTAACGGTTTGAATATAACCAGGTATTCGTTCCATATAGGCAATATCATACTTGTCGCCACCAACTGGGAGCGGTCCAATATAATTTGGATTTGGTACCCATAGATCGTCGCCGGGGTCTAGAATGCCCTTGTGAGGTCCGACATCGTCCCAATGCCAGTAACAGAATGTACCATCTTCATTCACTTGTACAATTACTTTTTCAGAGTAAGCTAGATCATCGTAGTAAGGATCATTAACGCCCATGTCGTCATTGTTATACACACGAGCTATAGAAGAGTCAAGTGGCTCTACCATATACCCGGTAAACATATAATCAATGCCTGCACCATTTGCGTTATAAAAAGCTACTACTTCTCTTCCTGCTATAGTAGATATGGGAAGATCAGCTGGATCATTCACATCATTTTTGTTATCTTTGTCAATGAGATTGATAAATAAATTGGGGAATTTTTGATCCAAAACACCAACGCATTTTTTATTAGCAGTAAAACGCATATCCTCGGATCCCACTACATATGCCATGTCCGTAAAACAATCATAACTGGTGTGGAATAGAGGGGGAATATTGTCGTTCCAAGGAGGTGTGGATTGAGGTTTACACCCATAGGCATGTCCAATAAGTCGTCCAAGTTCATTTTGGCCGTTGAAATAAGACCTATTATCGTGTTGTTTCCAGAAAGGATCATACAAAGAAACCTCTGGTGGAACGCTATCATCAATACCACCGGTATTTCGTATGGCGACAATTCGCAAGCGATTATCAAAATCTTCTAATACGTATCGTCCTTCTTCATACAATCTTTTGAAACCTTTGTAGTTTCCATCAACAGAGCAAGATCCACGGTATGGAGTGATCTCGAAGGAAGTCATTTGATGATCACCGTCTAACACGCGGTAATCTTCATCAATGAATATATTTCTCCCAGTAACAACATCTTTTACAAACACATATACTTCTTCTTGGGGAATGTACACATTGTCATCCCAATAACCTGGTCTAGGTGGTGGTTCTACGGTAATCTTTAATGTAGAGGTTTGTTCAACTTTTAGTTCTTCGGTGACGTGAACTTCCATTCCAAGTTTATCGGAAGGGAAGACTTCCCAGTCAATGAAACGGGAGTCACCGTTTTTTCCAACTGTAAAACCATGAACAATATTTTGATTCCACCAATAATGTATTTTTTCACCGATAAGAGAACCGCAAAGATAGGTATTATCTTCAATTTGAATATCGGTCATGCGTGTGTTGTCTTTTTTGGTCTTGATCATGACAATAATGTCATCTAAGTACACAGATGGATCGGGAGCAGATAATACACCGATACCCCAAACAGCATCGTATAGTATTTCATCGTCATTTTCTGGATCGGATATTAGAACGTTGTGATCGACGCGATCCCACAGGCGAAGGTTTGCATCGCAAGCACCCAAGCCAAGAGGGCTTTCGGGAATAATGTAGTGTTCATAATCAAAATCTTCAGGTTGGACTACGGTAAAGGGAGCATATATATAGCTCCATGTTAATCGAACGTCATTAGGAGTCAACCATGTTTTTTCAGGGGTAGGATCGAGCGGATCATAGCTATTATCCATATCCACATAGAGAGATTTGTAGTCGGGAATTGTAGCTCCTGGTCGGCTTACATCGTAGTCTTCAGCAAGAGTGAAAATATCTACTAAGCCATCCATGGGATAGTATAGGAGGGTATCATAGTTGTCCCAGCTAGATAGAGAGGTAGGACAATCAGCATCGTGTACGGTTAAAATAGATCCATTGGGGAAACGACCTGAAAGGTCAAAAACTCGAATATCCCCAGGACTTGCTTTGCCATCTCCATCAGCATCATAATACAAAACTGTATCAAAATATCGTTCTGTACCAGAACCAGTTGTTAATCCCATGTAAAATTGATGATTGACAGGTAAGAATTGTTTTTGATCAATTTCCATGTTACCAAGGTGATAAATGTCTTCGCCAATATCGTATGTACCATTTTTGAAAATCTTTTCATTGGGCCAGTCCTGATCGTAGAACATGTCCAATTTTGAGAAATGAAACAAGATATCGCCGACATCTAGATCGCCTTCTGAAACTTCTGAACCAGCCTTGTATTCAGTAACAAGGTTACTTCTAGTAATCATACGATCGGTGAGGCGAATGTCGCCTTCGTTCACAATTTGATTACCCAAACCGTCATCGACTTTATTTTTATTTTTATAAATAGGCTCTTGGCATCCGTAGATTGGATTTTGAGAACCTTCATAATACATAACATCGCTTGGGAAGGGTGTCAGTACTCTACCAATGTCTCGAGAAGTAATAATAGAATCTTCAGCACCGAGATACTCTTCGCAAGCAATACCTTCTTCTTGATCATCAGAAAGATTGTATGGGAATAAGTTGTATCGCTCTGCTCTAGTAAGTGTTTCATCTAAATCACAGATATCGTTTGATACACCGTTGTCCTTGAAAATTTCAACACCAATGTATTCTCTGTATTTTAAATTGATGTTTTGGAAAGTAGTGGCAGGAACGAAAAATTCTTCACCAGTAGGGTCGAGTACTGTATTCTTTTGAACTGATTGTACAGCTCCCTGAATGTCTTTATTCGGAGATCGAAGGGCAGCAGATGTAACACTAGGCATAATGCCAGACCATACATCTGTTTGAACAGATAGATTGTATGTGGGCTCATTACAACCACCATGTAAAACTTCTCCGAGCAATAATACGTCGCCATAGATTCTTGGGACTTTTGTGAGACTACCGGGATATGCAGGAACAGGAATCATGGTAGCATTTACATATCCACGTTTCAGGTATTTTGCGTTCGTGATTGGATTGATTAGATTGTTTACATTAGATAGTCTGAAATCGCCATAAGAAACAACCCCAAATCCAGTTGTTCCAGCTTCTTTGTAAATCCATTCGCCGTATTCATACAGTGTCCAATCAAAATCCATACCCCATGTAGTTGATCTAGATGAATTGATATTCTCGGTATGCATTTCGTCATTAGCCTTACCGGTACGTTCTCCAGCAAACATACCTGTTTCTGCGAAATTTGCAACAAAGCGCCATAAGCTGATATCAACGTCTTTGTCGCCTTCTTTGACGGTAGTATTGGCTGCATATTTATAATATGTTTTCCCGTCATCCATGCGGACAGCAACAGGTGTTAGACGGAAGTCTCCAACTTGCACGGTATAATCGTTGTTAGGCGTAGGTGGCAATGTACTAGTATCAACACCTTTCCGATATATCCATTCACCAGGATGATATGCAGATACATTGGCGTAATAATCAATGCCATCATCAACAGGATCGGGTTTAATTCTGTTACCAGAAGCATTGATATTGTCTGCATGTAATTCATCATATACGTTTACATACATGCTCTCGTCATCATTAGGGTCGGAGGTGTAATACCAAGTGTAGTCGTCATATGGTTGTGCATTTGAATCTACTTGTTCAACACCTTCGCAGCTAACACTGCGAGGTAATCCCATTGAATCGGCAAAATCGGAGGGTAATCCCCAATAAGAAAAATCGTATAAAGGATACTGGGCAGCTCCGTCCCAATCGGCTTTCTTGGTTTCGCCGTGGGTAGATAGATTTCCTACGACAGATGTAGGAGATCGTACGCCAAATTCATCAATAAGTATAGGAAAATCTGGCATGTCAATCCAGCCAATGCGGAAATAACGTCCAGTTCCTTCTCGGTCCCAGAAGTAATTTCTGGTTATGCCACCTGCATCCATATCACCGCGGTACATTGGATGATCTGGATCTAAGAAATAAGGACCTTGTGTGTTATTGCTTCCAATTGGATCCACAATGGCATTTTTATTGTTTCGACATGTATTGTTTTCTTGAAATGCAGATAAAAACTTTTCTAAGTCATTCTTTTCAGGATCAAACTGCACTTCATATGTGTCATATAGATTGGATGGATCGGCAAATTCATAATACCGGCAATCGTTAAAATATCCATCTTTGTCAAACCACAATTGACCAGCAGAGTCATAAACTGCATACCAGCGATTGTATTCTTGTGATTTACCACTGGCTGGATCTACCATTAAATAAAACTCTGTCCATAACAACGGCTGAACAGTAGTATTTGTGGTAATTGGAAATCCTTCTTGGTCGTAGAGTTGATTGCCTAATTCATCAAAATGAGGTTGATCAGGTCTAGCGGGGATATTAATATCGCCAAATGCATATTCATTGGGTCCTTTTTTGTAACTTTCGGACACAGGTTCTGGTGTAAGTCCTAGAGGTTCTTCAGAATAAATATAATGTGCCAATACAGCTAGTTCTGTATCTGGCATACCATATTCATCTCCCCCCCAACACATTTCACCAGGTTTCTGCCACGGAAAGTCTATGCCTGGATCCAAAGCCGTACCATCCCTTTCAAAGCCTACAGGAATAAATCTAGAAGCTATAAAAACTGCATTTTGGGATTCAGCAGCTTTTGCAGGAACAGAATAAAAACCGACTTGAAGAATACTGGCAAACATAAGAAGTGCTATCAGCCCACTTGTTAACTTCTTCATACCAATTCTCCTTTCAAAAACCATCGTTTGTTGTCTATCGTTTTGCATAACAAACTATTACAAAATTCCTTCATACCGAACACTAACAGGGTGTTGGTATACAAAAGAATTCTGCTTTTCAATTTCTTGTACAATCACTTCAAAATTCATCGTATTGACATTACCTGCAACATCAGTGGCTGTAATGACAAAAGCATTTTTCCCTGGTTTGATGGTCACATCAATGGACCATATGTCATGGGTTACAGTTGCGTCTTGGTTGTTGACAGTCACTTTACAGTCTGGTTCTACACGGCCTGTAAGGGTATAGGTGAAGGGTTCTGATCCCTGGAGTGCCCCTGGATCATCAACAAAAATCATGGGAGGGGTCGTATCAAGGGTAATAGTGAGCATACGGCGTACAGTCTTTCCGGTGGGGGTGGTGGCAGTAGCGATAATTGTATTGAGTCCTTCTTCCAACGTAACACGAATGGAGAAGGTCCCATTTTGTGAAACGGTAGCAGGTTCATTGTTGACTGTTACTTCATTGCCAGGATTGGTCATTCCGGTCACTTCCAGGGTGGCTTTGTTAGTAATAGAGGCCACGGGATCCAATTCTAGAATAGGTTCAGTTGTGTCTGGTTTGACCCATACTTCTGTATGGCCTTCCATCATGTTGGTATTGGTAACGTGAATGGTTACAATTCCTTTTTTGTTGGGAGTGACTTTTGTGTTCAAAACGCCTTGCTCATTGGTGGTACCGGTCGTATTGATACCAGGTCCTTCAATGGTTACTTTTGCACCTTCAACGGGTGCATTGGTTCCGATTTCTGAAACCGAAATGGTAAGCTCAGAAGTGACATTGGGATTCAGAGAAGGAACAGAAGCAACTTCCACTTGTAATCCAACAATGGAATCAAAGTGGAGAAGGTCACGGAGAGTATATGTAGAGGTGTTGTCAAATTGGTATGGTTCAACATGATAGTGGTGGTTGGGATTGAAGTATCCCAGAGAGGCAATTTGTTCGCCAACGCCGGTGGGGGTGAAGAAGAGAGTGGTTTCCATGACAGATGGATCTGTAGGGGAAGCAGTAGTATCGCCGTAAATGGCAGTTTGGTGTTGATTACCAAACAAGAAGACCCGGCCATCTTCGTGCATAGGAAGATCACGAGAGTCGGCAGGTCGTACTTGCACAATCATGTTGTTTTCAATGGCATAGGTTAAATCGTAATTGGCAGCATTCAGGAGATCTTGTCCAAGTTCAACACGGGTGAGAGCAGAAAGTACGGTCAGGCGTGGAGGTGCAATGTGAACTTCGTGGCTGGGGAAAGCTTCCCAATCGAGGAAGAATGTATTGTCATTGGTTCTACCGGGATCAAATCGTGAAATAGTGTGTGCAGGATCAGTTTTATACTTTGGAGGATATCCACAAAGATCAGCTTGAGATGGATTATTACAATACACATTGTCGCCTACTAATCCGCCGATATAGCATATATCTTCTGCGAAGACATAGAAGGTGGTTTGTGCATTGACATCCAAACCTAGGGAATCGTGGTAGTCAAGCTTTTCGTTTGGATCAATATCGGCAAACAAGTAGCCGCCTTTGTGAGCGCTATTGTAAATAGCACCAAGACCCCAACCAACCGTAGGTGGTGTTAGGTTAGGATTTGGAGTAACATCCCATCCACCATGAATACTTTGTTCGTCAAATCGGACGAGAGTTGTATTGTAGTAAACTTTACCAATCTCTTGTTGATCAGCACCTGGTTTAGGTGATTGATAGAATGTTCCAGGTAGGCATAATTCAGAATTTCTATTGTCGACTTGCTTGTTGTCGTTGAAGTCGAATCCAAGGTGGATTGTGTACGGATATAAGTCTTGCATGAAGTGTTCTGCAAAGAGATTTCGATCTCTTTCATTAAAGTCAAATGACTCTGGTCGTGTTGTATAAGGAGTGAAGCGAGCAGTATTTTTAATACCTCCGCCACAAGTGCTAACGCCTTTGCTTACACCTTTCAATAAGAGACCTTGTGCGTTCTTTGCAGTAATTGTGATTCGATAGATTCTATTGTCAGCTGCGGTTAATACAAAATCGGGGTTACCCGGTACAGAATATGATGTTCCAGCTGGATCATCAATATTGGTTACTTCATATTCAACCGTTGGTAGTACTACTTTTACATTTACCTTGGCAGCATGCTTACGATCAGGAGTATAGATAAATACATCAAATTCTCCTTCATCGTTGGCACAGAAACCTCGGAAAGAATACTTACCATCTGTCTTTAGGTTGAAATCAATATCAATTGGACTAAATGGTGCAGAAGCAGAAACAGAATAGAGTTGGTGATTATTCTCACGAGTACCGTCATTATTATGAAGGTCTGTTCGAAGCCAGTAATAATCTGGTAGAGGATCAGGGTGAACATCACGGAACAAGTGATTCCAAACATCATCGTCATCAATAGCGTATTTGCCTTCTTTGTCAGGAATACCTATTGAAAGATCGACTGGTGTACCTTCTTCGTCGGTTAAGACAAAAGATAGGGGTGAAACAGGATCGACAAGTTCTGGCGTTACACCGGCTGTTAACGGACTTGGTTGAACAGAAGCAGTCAGATCAATAATGGGTTCAACAGGTAAAAACTTCTGGCCTGCTAAATATACTTCGTGTGAGAATTGTGGAGTAGTTCCTCCATAGTTATACAGCGGTTCAAAGGAACGATCTGTATTGTCGTCACCATATTTATAAGCGGTTACCATAACGGGAAGTTTTTCATAGTCAGAGATTAGATGGTCAGGTTCATTGTTTAATCCACCAAAGTCGATACCAACGGTGTCAATTTGGCAACCGTTTTCGACAGACATGGTGAACGTGTAAACACCATCTCCTCTTTGGAAAGTTCTACCGTCTATCACACCACCTGTCCAGGTATTGGTGGCAAGGTCATAGGAACCAATAATCTCGGTCTCATATTCTTTGAAGGAGATTTTGCCATCTTTGTTAAAATCTTCATCTTCTAGGTATTGGGGGGCAAGCTCAGTATATTTACTGGAATGAGGAGGATTTCCTACCCATCCATCACCAGCTCCCTCATACATACCATCAACATCGCCAATCACACCGCGGTCTTGCCAGATGTAAACCAATGCATCATTTACCAACATTTCTTCTTGGAATGTTGTATGTTCGGTTACTTTTACCTCAATTTTGTTGTCTTGGTCTGCATATAGTTCTTCAATATCTGATTCAACTGTTAGTGCATGTACTTCGATACCATCTGTTGGAGGTTCCGCGCAACAATCTTGATATACTTTCACCGTACCGTCATACAAAGTTACTTTGATTTGTATCAATCCATTTGCAATGGGGACAAATTCGTCAATACGAAATACGTTGTTGAGTCCTCTAAAATCGAGTTGTCCACCACCTAAAAGCAGTGGATTCGTATACTGATACTTAGTTCCATCAGATCGTGTGCTAGTCCAATCAAATACTTCACGGTTGGAATACGTTCCATTTACATTTAGAGGATAGTCTTCTTTTCTACCGTAGTATTTATTATCCCAGGACATTTCAAACTCTGCATAGTTGGAACTGTCAATCACAATACTGTTTTCCCAATCATAAACAATGGGAACATGACGAAGATTGTTATAGCGATATTCAGAACTTATTGTCTGCTTGACGGGATCGAAAATTTTTGGTCTTGCTATAGGACCAGATAATTCTATTTTTCTAATACGGTAATCGGGTTCTGTTTCCTCGCTGAAACTTAAGTGGTTTCCATCAATATCTTTCAAGATAAAAAAGGTACCATAATCGGTTAGAGGGAAAAACTCAGTTCCTAGTTTGTTAAAATCGACGAATTGATTGTAATTAACATCCTCTCCATACCAATACCACCACCAAACAGCGGGATAGGCATTCCAACCGCTATGATAGTCATCGGATCGGTAGTATCCACCATTTTTAACAGCACCAGCAACACGACCGGTGTGAGTTTGTCCACCTGGGTATGCTCGTAAATCTTTGGCAACATCAATTACCATAGGGTTGTAAGGTGCTTGAATTTGGGGAGAAGGAACTGGTAGTGGAGATAAAGAATTTAATCCAGCAGTATAGTCCACTTGGGAATTTTGAAGTGCGTGGTCAATTGTATTGAATTCAACAAAATTGACGTATGGATCGGGTGCTAAAACTTTGAAAAAGTGAACTCCGCAATAGTCTGTACCAAAATGGTTGAATCGTTGTAATCCAGAACTAGGTCTTTGCCAATCAAGATAGGTTTCATCAACAAAATTACCTATGGAATGATCTGGATTGGTTTGGACAAAATAGGGTGGGTGCTTGATTTCTGAATTGTAATCGAAAATTACATTGTATGTTTCAACCTTAAGGGCAAGCTTCGTTAAGGCATTTCTAGGAAGAACAGTGACAGGAAGTTCTCCTCCTTCATTTGTAGAAGGATACGGAGCTTGTCCATAATTTCTAAGCAGAGAAGGAACGCCATAGGTGGCTACAGTAATTAATGGAGGAATACCCGGCTCGAGAGGACCAAATGTATCTCCATAGGTGACTGTACCAAGATCATCAAACATACCATCTCCACATGAAATACAGTTGTTTGTACCTTGTGAGCAGTCAGTATCTGTGAATTTTATCTGTTCGTTGCTGCTAATGTTTACTTTTAGGTATCCAGGTAATATAGAAGGTCCGGTGGATGGAGTATCTGGATCATAGAAAGGATTGGGAGCCCAAAGAAAATCGCCTTCATCGAGGATTCCCAGGTTTGGTCCACAGTCGTTCCACATCCATATAAACAATGACTCGTCATCGTTGTATTGACCAATAATGAGCTGGTCTTCTTCAATATCATATTCAGTGGCTCCTATAGAATGGAGTCCATAAACTTTGCCAGCAAGGCTTTCACTAATGCGTCCGGTGAACATGAATTGAATTCCAGCTCCAGAGGCATTATAGAAGGCTATTATTTCATGACCATCAGGAACAGAGATAGTTTGACCGTTGGGATCATTAATATCTTTGAGGTTGTCTGCATCACGAAGTTTAACAGAAAGGTTTGGAAATTTTTGATCTAAAATGCTTAAGCATTTTTTAGAGGGAAGCATGTCGATGTCTTCGGGAAGAATTGGAATTGAAACTTGTGAGTAAGTATCGAATCTATTTTTTAATATGCTGGTATTTGGATATGGAAAACAAGAATAGTCTCTACAGTAGGTAGGAAAGGTTGGTGGTGACCAAATTTCATCACCACGGGTTTTACCGGCATAATTCAGGGTATTGTCGTGCATCTTCCAGAATGGATCGTAAATTGTATATTGTCCAGGGGTTGGGTCCGTAACTCCCCCACAATCTTTTACAGCAATAATTCTCATGTTATTGTCAAAAGAAACCAATTCGTAGCGGTATTCTTGGCTATTCCATACTCGCTGCCAACCTTTGTGATAACCAGTTGGGGTACAAGATCCCTGGTAGGGTGTGAATTCAAAAACAGCTTTAGGATCATCGGCAGTTATGACGCGATAGTCTTCATTAAAATCAATGCCGATATACTCTTGGGTGTTTACAATATAAACAAATACTTTTTCAGCAGGATGAAACACACCATTTTCCCAATACTCTGGTTTTGGGGGGGGATCAACGGTAATTTGAATTTGCGTGGTTTGTTCAACTTTAATTTCTGGTTCGATCGATAATTCCATTCCCAGACGATCTGAAGGGAATACTTCCCAGTCGATATAACGGAAATCACAATTCTTACCAACAGATAAACCATGAATGACATTTTCGTTTACCCAATAGTTTTTGTTTCCGCCCACTTGAGATCCACAGTCATAGGTAGTACTGTCAAGTACAATACTCGTAAGTCTGGTGGTGTGGAACTGATCAATGATCAGAGGAGTGATTCGAATTTCACGGAAAGGGGTAAAATCTGGGACGCTTAGAAGTAATTGATACTGCCTGATATAACCATACCAAGTAAGGTCTTCTGCGATAAGTGGGAGTTCGTTAAGAGGGTCGTCAGAATTATCTCGATCGCCATCTTCAACTACAGTATAAGGTTGATATCCAAAAATCGGATACAACCGTATATCACCCGTGCTTACAAATCCGGATTCATCCACATCAACATATCCACCGACATGTGAAGCAGGGAAAATGGGGTCTTGATATACTCGGATATGGGCTGGAGTTGGATCCATGTCATAGTACAAGTCCATATCAATGAGCATGTTGGAACTAACAATGGATCCGGGTTCATATTGCCCCGATAGATCCAGAACACGGACGTCCCCTGGGGTTATGGTGTGAACAGGATTTACCACTGGATCCCAATCATGGTCAAAATAGAGGACGGTTTCAAATGGGATTTCTCCCCAGAAAAAGTAGTTATCAATTTCAGTTTGAGATATGAGGGTGTAGAGTGGAGCATCGCGAGGAACTTTAGATTCTGTCAGATAAATACCTTCTCCGGTATCATATGTATAGTTTTTCTCAATACATTTTTCTGGCCATTCTTGATCAAAAAACATTTCGTCGTAATCGAAGTTGAAGAGAGACAAGCCAACGTCAGAATCACCATCAACAACGGTGGTGTTGGCTGGGTATGTGATTACATTTTCGCCAACTGTAACAGTAACTTCGGTAATTCTTTCGTCGCCAGGATCAACAACCTGGAGAGCTCCAGGTTGAATGATTTTATTTTTATAAATTGCTTCACCGCATCCGTATGAGTAGGGGTTGCCAATAGGATCTGAGGCATCAAGAGCGGTGGTATCATGGTACATGATATCGAAAGGAAATGGAGATAACATTCGACCGTAATCTTTGTCAGCAACAATGTCGTTGGAACAGCCTAAAAACTCTTCACCTGTTCTACCAGGTCGATAGTCGTCGGAAAGGTTATATGGGAAAAGTGTATCGATGGGTGGAGGAGGATTATCGACAAAGTTTTCTCCAGTGTTATTGTCAATACCGTCATCCTTCCACATTTCAAGACCCAAGTATTCGCGATATCGAACATCAACATCTTGGAAGGTGGTTGCAGAAATATCAAATGTACGTCCATCATCATCTAGGACGGTGTTACGTTGCATAGATTGTGCAGTTGGTAAAAAGCTCCCACTCTGGGAACGTATTGATGCAGCTGTGAAATCAGGAATCTCACCTTGCCATATATCACTTTCGATGGAAAGGTTGTAAAGAGAATTGTTTCCGCCACCAAATATAACTTCAGCTAATACCAGTGCATCCCCGCGTACACGAGGGACGTATGGTGTAGATGTTTCTTTCAATGCTTTACTAACCATAAGTTGAACATCAGAACTCACAAGACCGCGGTTACGGTCTTTTTTCAATCCAGCAAATACGGGGCCATTTACGTTGGTTAAACGATAGTCTCCAACAGTAACACGTCCGTACGTTTGTGGGTCGGTTCCTCGATCTCTATATATCCACTCTTTGTGTTCGTAAGAATACCATGCTTCGTGCCACTTAGAATCTGCAGGAGTTTTTGTGTTGTCAACGTGGAGTTCGTCATCTTCTTTACGGATTCGCTCTCCTCCGTTAGTACCTTCGTCGACGTTGTATTCGGCAAAATTGGTACGGAAACGGAATAAAGATTTGTAATGAGAGGGAACGGCTTGGTTAACGGGGTCACCATTGCGGTCATATGCGCAATCCCAATCACCAGGTAAAACTTTACTGTTTGGGGGATAGTTTCGGGTTTCTCCGTTGAAATATACAGATACGGGAGTTAAACGATAATCCCCTTCTTGAACAAAGAAGGAGTAGGTTGGAAATGTATTTGCATATTCGCCTTTGCGGTAAATGTGTTCTCCAGGATCGAAGTCGGATATCTGTGTGTAAAAGCGATGGAGCTGTTCTGGCATAGAAAATGGTGGGTAGTTTACGGTGATAGAGGCAGTTTTGTTTTGTGCCTCATCTGAAACATTATCTGCATGGAGTTCGTCGCCAGTAAGAGCGCGCTTGGATTGCAAATCGTCCATGTCGCTGTTGTAATACCAGCGGAAAGACTTATTGGGTTCGAGAGTATAGTCGGGTTGTACAACAGGGTCATCATCGAAATTAAACCCTGTACTACCAGGTAATCCCCAATATCGGAATTCGAGTAAAGAGTATGCTTGTTGAGCGTCCCAATCCATAGTTCCAATATACTTGGTCGAGACGTAATTTTCACCCTGTACAACAGATGGTCGAATGGGGGGGACAGAACCCTCTCCTCTTTCTAGAGGAAAATCAACCATATCAATCCAGCCCATTCGGAAATATCTCATTGTGTTGTTTCGGTCCCAAAAATAAATACATGTGTTTCCGTCTTGGTCGATGAATGTTGGTCCGTGGAACATATCAAAACGAGGGTTATCGGGGTCCAGGATGTATGGTCCTTGTGTGTTGTTTCCCGTAGATGGATCAACCAGGGCGTTGGGATTGTTCGTACACAGGTTGGTTTGGTATTTTCCATTTAGGTTAGAAGGGTCTGCAGGTTCGAAATAACGAGAATCGTTGAAATACCCGTCTGGATCTAACCAAAATTGACCACAATTATCATACACCACGTACCAAGGTTCTTTAAATCGAGATTTACCACCATCAGCGATAACATCGAGATAGAACTTGGCCCAGAATAGAGGTTCTGCTTGTGTGTTTGGTAAGAGTGCTGGTATATTGTTTTCATTCTCTATAGCTAATAAAGAATTGGGCATACCATAGCCCTCTCGCCCCCAAACAGTTTCTCCAGATCGCTGCCAGGGAAATAGCTTACCTTCAAGTTGCTGCCCATCTCTATTGAACCGGGCAGGAACAAGCCTAACTGCAATAAAGGTAGCTTTGTTTAATTCTTCATTAGCTGTAGTAATATTCACAGCATTGTTAAAAGGATTCTGTAGCAGAGCAACAGCCATAAAAGAGATGACTAACCAAGCGAATATCTTTTTCATCTCAGTTCTCCTTTCTCATCTTCGCTGTTAAGGGTTTTCTGACCGGAAGAAGCCTGATTTTATCAGCTTCCTCTACCCTTCCGCGAATAGGGAAAAAACGTACAACACAAAGTATGTCAAAAATACCATAGACTACCATAAAATCAAATTATGGAAGCAATCCAAAACATACAATAACCTCGTAGCTTTCAACGTCATTAAGTTATTTCATCAATTGGATAAATTATATAACAACAAATTGCGATTTCCATGTTTTCTTTCGTTTAGTTGCTTTTTTTCTCAAATTTTCTCGTTTCACACTTTTTTAAAAGCCTTAAGTTGTCTTTATAAACGAAGGATTTCCAGTACAATAACTTACATCAACGATACATAAATTTTTTATACTTGCAAAGGATTTTTTATGAACCAGCAGATGAGTGATCAATGGAAAAACATCTTGAAGGACATCAAAAAAGAGTTGGTGCCAACTAGTTATTTAGCAGTACGAGAGAGTAAAATTCACGCCATTCAATCTGACACGATGGTTATATCGGTTGTGTCTGAGTTTGTGAGGAACAAAATTATGGATGCTTTTCTTCCTGTTTTTTTGGGTGCGATTCAGAAGCAATTCCCAGAGATCCAAAACCTTGATTTTGTCGTCGAAGAGCCTGTAGAAAAAAACTCAACACTTGATACAGAGTATGTCCCCACACACGAAAGATCCTCTTACTTTAACAACCCCGAAAGCGTCGACTCTCTTCCCCTCAACCCTCGCTATACGTTTGAAAATTTCATTGTAGGTAGTAACAACCAACTTGCGTATGCTGGATGTAAAAGTATTACAAGTGATTTAGGAAAAGTTTACAACCCTCTTTTTCTTTACGGTGGGGTAGGTTTGGGGAAAACTCACTTGTTGCAAGCAATTGCTCATGAGTGTAATGAGTCAGGGAATAAAAACATTGTATATATTACTTCTGAGCAATTCTTAAACCAGGTAGTACACTCTATTCAGGTAAATACGGTAGACAAGTTTCGTGAAAATATACGACGGGTCGACTACTTAATTATTGACGACATACAATTTTTAGTGGGTAAAGAAAGAACTCAAGAAGAACTCTTTCACACTTTTAACGCCTTGTATGACCAAAAGAAACAAATTGCAATTTCTAGCGATCGTCCACAAAATGAATTAAAAGGTATTCAAGAAAGACTGATATCAAGATTTTCTATGGGTTTAACGGTGGATATTTATCCCCCAGATTACGAAACCCGTTTGGCTATTTTACGAAACAAAGATAAAGCGGAACAATACGATCTTCCGGATGAAGTTCTAGATTTTATTGCCTCACAGCAGTTTAACAATATTCGACAACTTGAAGGATCTTTAATTAGGGTTGCAAGTTATTCTTCTATGCAGAACATTCAGAACGTGACAGTTGATTTTGCCAAAGAAACATTGAAAAATTTCCTTCCTTTGAGTTATAAAAAATTCACACCGGAAGAAATTAAAGTGATTGTTGCTGATTTTTACAACACGAAACCACAGATTTTAGAAAGTAAAAGACGATCAAAAGATGTAGCCGTTCCAAGACAGGTTGCCATATATTTGATTCGTGAAATGACAAATTATTCATTGCCAGTAATAGGTCGATACTTTGGTGGTAGAGATCACTCTACTATTATTCACTCGTATGAAAAGATTAAAAGTGAAATGAAGGTGGATCCGAAACTCAAAAATGAGGTGGAAGAAATTATTAAAAAACTCCAATATACCTCTTAACGTCTTTATTGGTTTTAATATATATTAAAATTTTAATCATACTTATAGGGGAGTTGAAAATGTTTAAAGATTTCCTGCAACTCCTTCTCATCTTTAAACTTGATAGTAATTTGGTTGTGGAAAACTTTCACCGGTTTGTGCAGGAATTCCCGTAATACTTTTTCTTGCTCTTTGTAATGTGGAAAACGAACAATCTTTTGTTTCTTTTTTCCACAGGTTTTCAGAATATAATGTGAAAGTTCTTTAACAGTGAGCTTTTTTTCTATTAAATAAGAAAGCACCCGCTGCCGATTTTCAATTTCTTTGATTGAAAGAAGTAATCTTGCATGGCCCTCTTGTATCTTATTTTCCTGTAGTGCTTTTTTTGATTCTTCATCGAGTTGTAGGAGGCGAAGAGAATTTGTAACATATACCCTGCTTTTTCCGATAGAAGAAGCACACTCTTCGTGTGTGATTGAAAATTCTTGAATTAGAGTTTGTAGGCTAGAAGCTAAATCAAGGGGGTTTAAGTCTTCCCGTTGAATGTTTTCTACGATGGTTAACTGAGCAGCTTGACGATCAGAAATATCCAAAACATACACAGGAACCTTTGTATAACCGCAAGACCTAAGAGCTTCTAACCTTCTATGTCCAGCAATCAATTCGTAATACGAATGGACAAATCGTACTACTAAAGGTTCAATTAAACCATTTTCTTTGATCGATTGTGCTAATTCAATTATAGAATTTGGATCAATAAATACCCGTGGCTGATAAGGGGATTTTTTAATCAACTCTATTTGAACTTCCCGGATCGCCGTTGCTGTGTCATCTTTATAATCATCTAATAATGCCCCAAGTCCTTTACCAAGACCACCTATACGTTTATTCATGTTGCAATAACTCCTCTACAAGTTGTTCATATGCCTTTGCCCCCCTGGAGTGTTCGTCATATTCACTGATGGGTTTTCCGTATGATGGTGACTCACTCAAACGCACATTTCTTGGAATAATGGTTTTAAAAACAAGATTCCCGAAGTAATTAATTACTTCGTTGGAAACATCTTTTGATAAAGTTGTGGTTTGATTGTACATCGTTAAAAGAACCCCCTCAATTTGAATAGAGGGATTAAGGTTTTTTTGAATTCTTTTAAATGTTTGAATAAATGAAGAAATCCCTTCCAACGCATAATATTCACACTGTAACGGGATAATAACGCTATCGGATGCAACAAGAGCGTTGACAGTTATAACACCTAAGGAAGGTGGGCAGTCAATAAAAATATAGTCATAATGAACAGAAATTTTATCCAATTGTTTTTTTAAGGAGAACTCCCACGAAGGTACTTGTAAGAGTTCTACTTCTGCCCCTGCTAAATTCAATGTAGATGGTAAAACATCATATCTGTAGGCAGATGGAATGATTACTTTAGAAGATTCTGTAGCTTGTATCAAAACATCATAAGCACACTGCTCTAAACTATTTCGATCAACTCCACTTCCTGTCGTAGCATTTCCCTGCATGTCTAAGTCAATTAAAAGAACTGATTTTCCAGCCTTTGCAACATATGCTGATATATTGATAGATGATGTCGTTTTTCCAACACCACCTTTTTGATTCGCAACAGAAATAATTTTTGCCATATATATCCTCAATATTCTTGATTTGTTTCCCTTGATGATACCTTGATTACTAAGAAAACACAACTTTAAAAAACACCTTGTTTCAGGAATTTCCTTTGTTGAACAAGAAAACTTTTGAAGCCCTCTTTTGGTTTTATAATAGATTTATATCTTAAAAAGATGGAGGCAAAAATGAAAGTTATTGCAATCAACGGAAGTCCTCGAAAAAACGGCAACACACAAAAACTAATTCAACATGTTATGGAACCACTTATTGGGGATGGTTTTGAATCTGAAATCATTCAAATTGGTGGTTTATCAATACGCGGATGTAGTGCTTGCATGAAATGTAAAGAATCCAAGGACTTGAAGTGTTCTATTCACACCGATGCAATAAACGACATCATCGCGAAAGTGTATCAATCGGACATTTTATTGCTTGCTTCACCAACATATTTTGCTGATATTACAAGTGAAATGAAAGCGTTTATTGATAGGTTAGGCTATGTGTCTAATGCAAACGGTAGATTTTTAGAAAGAAAAATTGGAAGCCCCATTGTAGCAGTCAGACGAGGAGGATCAATTCATGCTTTTGACTCCATGATGCACTTTATTCATATCCAAGGAATGATCTCCATTGGCTCAACATATTGGAATATGGGTATTGGTAGAAACCCAGGGGAAGTTGAACAGGACGAAGAAGGGATCCGAAACATGAAAAACCTGGGGCAAAGTTTGCTATGGCTAAGTAAAAAAGTTTTCTAAATCAAAACTTACTCTACATCCAACAAGGAGAAAGAATGAAACGCAAAAACTTTACAAGAAAATGGAGCAACCCCCGAGGAACAATTGAATTGCTATAGAAAAGTCCGAGATGAAATCAAGGTTTTTATCGAGACCCTTTAGATACCATTACAAAGCGAGACAAACCCGAGTCTGAAAGCAAGAGTGTCGTGAACCCGTTGCAGCAGTTATCCGAATGACGCCAGATTGCCGGCTCGATATCAAGTAATTGAAGTTTCAGTAGATAAAATCGTTCGTTCATTTCTTCACCTCATATTTTGACCAGAAGCTACGTTTGCGACCATGTGCCTCAATGATCTTCTTTTTGAAAGCTTCGTGGCTGTTAAATTCTTTCCAGTCGGCTATGGCCCCAGACAGTTTGTCCAGCTTCTTCAAATACCGGATACCGTGGGGATAGGCTTTAGTGTAACCACGCTCCAGAATGGAGACAAGTAGACTGCGAAACATAAGACTGGTAACAAGGTGGCGGTTTTCTGATTCCATGACCTCAGCCAGTGGCAGCAGGATTTCATAATAGTTGCCGTCGAGTTTATCAGCACGTTTGAGAAGATATTCTTCAGCTTCATCTATCTTCCCGATTACAATCAGGAATTCAGCATCAGATTCTCGAAGCCTATCTGCTTTCAGAATCTGTTCAATCTCATCAGCAATGACTTCATCCAGCTTGGCATAACCGATGACATCCAGAAGTGCCTGCAAGGTATCCGTGGAATGATAGGATTTAAATTTCTGAAACAGGAGTTCTGTCAATTTTTCAGAATCACCCTGTTTATGGTAGATTTCCTCAAACAGCTTGTCTCGTTCGTATGCCTGAAAGGTTTCGCCTTCCGGGATTTTCTTGAGCCATGAATGAGCGGTTTCAACATCTCCGCTTTCCAGGTAGACTCGGGCAATGTCGACAAATGCTGCAGAATTTAGCTTTCCCCACGACGCAATGCGTGTCCTTTCAAACAACTGAGCATCCTTGATCTGTCGAGCTAGTGACTCAATCAGCATCAAATAATGACGCTTATCGTATTCATCCTTTTCTTTGTCGGCCCACTTTTGAAGCGTGGTGATCATGGTACGGATGATCTCTTCAGGCAAGCACTCTCCGGCACAATAAATCAGCGTGTCACGGATGCCGTAATTATCCTTCTGATTCACCTTAAGGATAATGTCTGCAATTTTTTCTTTATTATCACAATGAGTGGCATATTTCACAAAAAGCTCTTTAGCATCATAGCAGAAGATATCGCCAATAATACCGTCGGAGTCATCGCACATTTCAAAAATAGCATTGTCGGCCTCGTAAAATGCAGCCACAAGTTCAATGCCGGTAAGAGGATCATCTACACCGGCTTTAAGATCCTGTAACAGTATTTCAAGTTCACGGCCAAACCCACTAGCGTCGCGCCAATCGATAAAATGAATTGAATGTTTCAGTCTGGAAAGCTTCTTTTTGAACCGCTGAACGTTTTCCTTTGGCGTGGAAATCAATTGTTCAATCAGATCATCGGCCTCGGATGAGTGGGTTGCAAGATTGATGAGTATCTCAGCGAGAGTTTCAGAACCTAAATCGATCAGTTTTTGTTTACGAGCATTATTCATTAAACATACTTCCCTGAAAAGTTCTCGAGCTCATTGGTGACAGCGAACTCAACCTCTTTACCCAGAGCTTTGAAGTGCTCCTTACCCCATGCAATCTTGGCTTTTTCGGAAGGTCGGAGTGCATCGGTGAGTAAGGTGCTTTTGGTCTAAACAACGAAGTAGAGTTTCTCTTTGTCATCCACCTCGACAAATACAGCCCAGTCTTTCCTGTTCCTGTCTCCATCTCCACAGTAAAATTAGTCTGACAAATCTCCTGCCCCTCAAATATTTTAGTAATAGAATCTATCGCTTGTTTTTGGAAGTTCAGATTCGGATCAAATTGAATTTTCATTTTGCACCCCCGGTTTTAACCACAGAACAAAGAGAATACACAAAAAGGTTCTTATTCATGGTCACTTCCTTTTTTGTTTGAGGTTTCGATCTGTTTTATGGCTTTGTCAAAGTCGGATTTGATACGCTGGGTTTTGTTGAATTTATCGTATTCAGTAAATGCCTTTTCTTCTGCCTGTTTGCGGGAGAAAGAACCATAGCCCTCAAGAATCCGGTACTCGTTGAACTCAAGGAAACGGTTTACGCTTTCAGCAAAGCTTTCCATGGTGAAAGTGGTGCGGTTTTCAATGATCCGCTCAATATAGTCGAAAAACGCGGTTACCGTCCGCTCCAGTTTTTTGATCTCATCTTCCTGCAGGTAGTTTTTTCCAATAGTGGTGTCTGATTTTAACACCCGTCCGTCCGGGGCGTTTTTATAGGTCATCATCCCCATCAGTGGTTTATTGGCATCAGCATTCAAATAGATGATTTCTGCTGCTGTGTGCCCCGTGATGGCGAAGTGAAACTTGTCCTGCACACGGGCATAGAAATTTTTCGTGATTTCCGACTTTGGATCATAGTCGATACTGCATTCGGCAAAAATATCTGTGATCTGCTGATAGATGCGGCGCTCGGAAGCACGAATGGAGCGGATGCGCTCCAGCAGCTCGCAGAAATAGTCCTTACCGAAATAACGACCGTTTTTCAGCCGCTCATCATCCAAGGCAAAGCCTTTGGTGATGTATTCTTTCAGCAACTGAGTAGCCCAGATGCGGAACTGTGTGGCTTTTGACGAATTCACGCGGTAGCCGACGGAAATGATGGCATCCAGATTATAAAAGCGGGTCTTTTGAGCCTGAGTTTTCCCCTCTATTGCCCCGTGTTGAGTGGTTGTTTCCAAAATGGAAACAACCACTTCTTCATGTAGTTCTCCAGATTCAAAGATATTCTTCAAATGCTTGGAAATGGCGGGGATACCAACGTCAAACAACTCAGCAATGCGCTTTTGCGTTAGCCAAATGGTCTCATCGTGCAAAATGCACTCCACCTTCACCTGTCCATCTGGTGCTGTATAGAGCAAAAATTCTGTCATTTCGTCCCGCGTAGTCAGCCGCCGTTCTTCTGTTTTTTCAGCATGTTTCGTGGTCACCGTCTTCTTTTGTTTCTTTTCGTGTTTCATTGCAAGCTCCTCACATCATTGATTCCAGCCTGTTTAAGAATCTGAACCGCATTGGTCTTAACCACATCATCTTTGAATCCTGAGTCTTTGAATACCACGCGCATGATTTCCGGATTAAGCTCATTCTTCAACTTGGCAATGCCTTCGACTGCCTCAAGGAAAATGGAATCTGATAGACAGATGATCAGCGCTCCCAACCCGATATCAAATACCTTTTGCCCGTCAATGGTGTGTTCGTTGATTGGCAAAGTTAGATCGAGGCCATACTTGAGCAGGATCTCGTAAAGAACATCTTCTTCAAGGCGTTCGGGTTTGATGTTGGAAATAAAGTCTACAAGCGTGTGCTCCGTCATGTCAAAGTAGACTTCCCAAGGCTTGATATTGGTGGAGTCGAGTTTGAATACCTTGAAGCCAAGGTCACCATCGTATTCAGGATTTTCTTCTTTGATCTTGGCAGCAGAAAATGAAATTCGAGCCTTAGTTAACTCGGTAATTTTAAATGGAAGTTTGTTTTGGTTGCAATACTGAGCTGCAGTCTGCTGTTCCTTCTTTGTTGGATCAATTACTTCCGGGAGCTGCACAAGCAAAAATCGACGATTCTCTTTATCAATGGCATTTTGCTGCATCATTGCATCTGCAGTTGTTCTGGAACCAGCAAAGAATTCTATAACAATTGCATCTGGATCGCTAATATTTTCGATAAAAAACTTGATGAGCCCAGTTGGCTTTGGGTAGGAGAAGACCTGAGAGCTGAAAAGATTGCGTATTTCCTTTGACCAGTGCTCTGTTCTTACAACATCTTTTTCGGGTAAGTATGAAGAAATTGCCATGCGAGCTTCTTCTGTCCCATTTTTTTTTAGAGCCTTTTCCCTGTCCTCGCTCTCAAAAACTCTAAAAGCAGGGCGTTTGATACTCAAGAAATCATAATCTCTAGGAAACACTATTTTCCCATTATTGTAATATTCCGGGAAAGTTTTTTCAGTAACAGACCATGTTCTGGTTTCGTTTGCTAAGTATTCGTCACCATTTTTCGGGTTAATCATTGTAAAGAAAGAATTGGGCCTTTCAGCCTTCGTCACAGATTTTCCGAAGATTATCACCTTCAATAAAAATATTCTGGGAAAAGTTTTTTAAGTTCGCAAACATTTTCAGCAACAATATTCAGTGTGTTACCATTCATTTTTTCCATACTTTACCCCCATATATTGATTCTCTAACTGTGGCGATATGTGTATATTGTTTGCATGATTTCACTCTTTTTTGTGGGTCATCCAAACGGCTTTTTATGTAAGAATAAACCGGACAAAACCTAGACAGGTATAAACCTTCTATTGCGAGTTTATCAAGGTTAAAGATAGGATGATAAAATGATAAAATCAAGTTTCATATCGGCCTGATACGAGTACACGTTGAAAATAGAAATGGTGGAGGTGACGGGAGTCGAACCCGTGTCCAAATAGAACAACAGTATACCGGAATTACAAGCTTCCCCTGTTTTGTACTCTGTTGTTGGGAACAAGGAACCAATCAATAGAGATCTGAAGAATATTTGTAGCTACTTCATCTTTCTTCAGAGGAAGGTGAAGTAGCTCCTTTTCTGTTTGCAGTTTATAACCCCAAAAAGGGAGAGTTAAAAACTGAGTCGCAGACTAAGCTACGGCGTAATTGTTTGCGTAATTTGTATAATTGGCAAATATTGTTTTGATACATTTTTAACGGAGCCAAGTATCATCTCCGGCTTGCCGACATAGTGCAATCCTACTGTCGAAACCATTACACCCCCATATTTTATTATCAAGCTTCTTTACTTAAGTATACCCAATCCTAGAGGATTTTTACAATTCGGGGGTAATTTTTTGAATGAAATTTTGTTTGTGAAGTTTTGCAGCTTGTAAAACTGCGTTTTTAATTGCCAAGTGGTCGGATGAACCATGACAAATAATGGATATCCCTTTTACACCAAGCAGTGGTGATCCACCATATTCCCGGTAATCTAACATTTTTTTCAGAGAGGAGAAGCTGTCTTTTAAGAGAAGCCCTCCAAATGTGTGCTTTAAGGATGAAGAAATTTCTTTTTTAAAGAATTCTTTGATGAATATCATAGACCCTTCGACAGTTTTTAAAACGATATTGCCAACAAAGCCATCGCACACCATTACCTGGATATCTCCACTAAACAAATCCCTACCTTCTACGTAACCTTGAAACGAAGATGGGATTTTTTCTTTCAGTAAGGAGTATGCTGCTTTTGTTAGAATATTCCCCTTTGATGGTTCACTTCCGTTGTTGATGACCGCAACTTTTGGTTCAGAACAAGAAAACATTAGGGAGTGATATGTTGTTCCCATCAAGGCAAAATCAAGGAGGTTTTCTGGTTTACTATCCAGGTTTGCTCCTGCATCAATCAACGTGCTCATTCCTTTGTTGGTAGGAAAAGGGATGGCAATGCCGGGGCGAGAAATACCTTCGATTCTACCGAGAATAAACAGAGATGCTGCCATTTGAGCGCCCGTATTTCCAGCACTAACAATTGCATCACATGACTGATTCTGAACAAGTTGAATTGATTGATACAGAGAAGAGGTTTTTCCTGATTTCAATATCTTCGAGGGGGATTCATCCATTGGGAAATTATCAGGAGCATGTACAATAGAAAAACGATCACGAAACGGAAGATAATCACCCTGCTGGAGAGTGTTCTCAATAGAATCGTGATCACCAACAACAGTAATGGAAATATCGTTACTGCTTCTAATGGCGTCTAGAGCACCTTTAAGTCTGGTTGTATAGCCTAGATCACCACCAAGAGCATCTAGAGCTATGTGTGTCAAGCTGTGGCCGGTTTCTCTGCTTTTTCTTTAATGGCAATAATGCTTTCTGTGCCGTAATGGCCACAGTATTTGCATACCGTATGGGGGAGAATCAATTTATTACAACTAGAACATCTAGTTAATTGTAAAGGGGTCAACTTTTGCATTGCCCTACGATGATTGTTTCTCCGTGCGGTTCTTTTCTTTTTCGGAACGTTCATCAATATCTCCTTAATAACATTAAAATCAATAAAAATAACTGCAAGAAAAGTAGTATAGTAAACTGCAAATGAAAATCAAATCAAGATTCGTTTTCTTTTCTTGCTGAACCTACTAAAAAGGCTCCCTTAAGTGGTTTGGTTAATCGACGGAAAAATTCTATTGTTGAAGCTTCGGGTTCTAGGTAGAGTACTGGGTGATAATTCACAAAGACAGTTGACTCTATATTGGGCGCGGAAAAAGAAGGAAAGGTATGAAAAAGTTGAAGGAAACTTTTATATGTAAAAAATTTAGCGTTTGCATAAATTGTATCTTCGAAATCTGGTTGATTTATTATCGATTGAATCCAGACCGATTCCTTATTAAGAACCCCAAAAATCGCTTTACCTCCCGGAGACAAAACACGATGCAATTCTTCCATTGTCTGTCCTAAGTCTTCAACGAACTCAAGAGAACTGCAGGCAAAAACAACATCAAAGCTATTGTTTTGAAAAGGGAGATCTTCCGCAGCAGATTCAATGAAGTGTATTGGAACAACAAAATGCTTTGTTTTTTCTTTTGCAATGGAAAGCATTTTGTTAGACGGGTCAATTGCAGTTACATGTGCACCCATATTTGCAAAGCGTATACTATACATACCAGTGCCACATCCCACATCCAATATCCTTTTACCCATAAGATTGCCACAGTGTTTGCACAAAAGTTTATATTCTAACTGGTCAACAAATTCACCCAAGGGAGTTTTGTACCAGTCGTCGTAACGATTTGAAATTGAATCAAACAAGTCTTTATTTGGCATATCCTTCTCCAGAATAATGAAAGTTTTCAACACCATTTTACCATGAAAGAAAGAAATTATATAATAGCGGTAATATCCACCAAAGGAGAACAGAATGAAAGATTTATACAAAGAAGCTGGCGTACAAACCCTTGCAGACGGCACTGCAATGCAAGGGTTATTGCATTGGGTGAACCAAACTTTTCGTTTCCGATCCAACAATGAAACGGGACATGTTCTCTTACCAATTGGTTTTTTTGCAAATGTTATCCATTTACACCAAGACATAGGCCTTGCCGTTTCAACCGACGGCGTAGGTACAAAGTTGTTGATAGCCGAACAACTTGAAAAGTATGACACTATTGGAATTGATTGTGTTGCTATGAATGTAAATGATTTGATTTGCGTTGGAGCAGAACCGATAAGCTTCTTAGATTATATTGCCGTAGCCGATTACGATTCTGTGATGATTGAGCAAATTGCTATTGGATTATATGAAGGCTGCAAAATGGCAAACATACCAATTCCAGGTGGTGAAATTGCACAAGTACGAGATTTACTTCATCCGAAGAAAAACGCCTTTGATCTTGTAGGAACTGCCATTGGTGTTGTTAAAAAAGACAACATCATAACAGGAAAAAATATTGAAGAAACAGATGTCATTATTGGATTCCCCAGTTCCGGTCTTCATAGTAATGGGTTTACTTTAGCTAGAAAAGTTCTGTTAAGTGGATACAAAGATCCACCAACGAGTTTGTTACTTGAATTACTTACGCCTACAGAGATTTACGTAAAAACAGCACTAATGCTACTTGAAAAGTGTAATGTAAAAGGTTTCGCAAACATCACAGGCGATGGATTGTTGAATATTCTTCGATTAGATTCTTCTGTAGAATACTGCATAGAAGACCCACTGCCTGTCCCGGCTATTTTCCAAACCATACAGGAAGCTGGTGAAATTCCTACAGAAGAAATGTACAAAGACTTCAATATGGGTTTGGGTTTTGTTGCAATCTTGTCTAAAAGCGACTATAGAAGCGTTCACAAACACATGGAAGACGTAGGGATTGCACACAAGAAAATTGGTACTATTCGACAAAATCCCTATCCCAAGTTAACAATCCCTAGCTTATCATTGGTTGCCGAAAAAGGAAACGTGTACTTAAAGAAGTAACAATTTAGTTTAAGTTTATTGTCCTGGATATGTGATGTATATCTTTTTCGTGTTTGCTTCCCATATAACTGATGCTCCTAATGCCTCGGTAACAAAACGGATAGGAACAAACGTACGACCATTCTTTATCATTGGAGGAACGTCCAATGTAACTTCCTTTCCGTTCAAGTAAGCGGTAGTGCTACCCACCACGACGTCTACCCGATTTCCATCCAGGATGTAAGAAGCTTTTTTCTGGTTGCTATCCCAAAGAATCTCAGCTTTTAATGCTTCTCCTATAAACCGGAACGGAACAAGAGTTCTACCGTTCTCAGTAAAAGGAGCTTCATCTAGATCTACCCTAGTATTGTCGATGTAGGCAGATTTAGAACCAATCTGTAAAACGATTGTTGTTCTTTTTTTTGGAGTAGACCCAGACTCTCCCAGGGTTAATATTTGTATTCGTGAGTTTCCGGTATCAGCAATATAAACGTATTCTTCTGTACTCCAAATGTCACCGGGATAATTAAAATATCCCTTTTTTTCTTGATACCCTTCGGCATTTGAAGGATATAGGATTGCTCCATTTTTACCAGCAGAGAAAAGCTCTTCACCTCTTTTTGTACAGAATAGTATTGAACCATTGGTAGAGTTAAGAATAGACAAAATCGAACCAGATAGATGAATGTCCGAATATAATCCTTCCATTGGCAGTGCAAACTCTGCCACCAAGTACCCCTTCGAATCGATAACCCTTACCTTTCTTAAAGCTGGAAGCAAAATGTATAAAAAACCAGATTCATCTACACAAATAGAGCTTTGAGAAGAGAAAGCGGGTTGATTTTTCAGGGAAGAGATTTCTAATTTCGCAACATCTTCTCCGTTTGAGTTAAAGGAGTATAAAATACCGTCAAACCATGAAAGAATGAAAAACTTTTGATCTTTAGGTCGATAATATATGCTTGCTTTCGGAGGAATATAAGAAGGAACCTGTATGGATGAAGCTGTATTTTTCAATATGCTATAGCGAAGAATAGTTAGTTTAACTCCTTTTATGACGATAAATATTGTGTCTTCATTGTCCATGAATAGCTGGATATCAGTACTAAAATCTGTAACACTGACCAATGATAAGATCTGATTTAATGGAACAGATTTCTTTAGTACATCGTTATGGTAATAACTGACCGTGTTTGAAAGTAGATTGAAAGTAAAAATATTAATTTTATCGCCTGTAATCCGATAAGGTGAAATTGTTTCAGAAGAGCATATTGGAATGAAAATACCGTTTTCATTTTCAGAAACTATCTCAATACCCTTGTCTGGATTACAAATCAAAATTTCTTTTTGAGAGAAACTACACATGTCAAGCTCATTTTGAGAAGAAAACCCAAATGAATTTTTATATTCTCCTTGTGCAATGATGGCAAGTGTCTCCTTCTCCAAAATGTAGTAATATGAGGGATGACTAAAAAGCGATAGACAACCAGTTGGATGACAAGATATCTGAGTGGGGAAGTATGTAAGTTCTGATAGAGTACTCTTTTTTTGATAGGTTCCAGAATGGTTAAACTGAAAAAGCGTTGCGTGAGAATTTCGAAGATCACCATAGGGAGCACTAAGAAGGTATATGGAATCTTTTGAAACTGCGATGTCGATCGTAGGAATGGTATTTCCTTCGTCGTCTAAAAGTTCTCGTGCTATAAAGTCGCCATCTTCCGTAGAACCAATCCATGCTATACCTTGAGATTGCTCTTTGAACACAATTAGACGATCTTTTACTGCCATAATACGATTTCCTACGTTACCAATGAAACCTTTTACGGTATTTAACTGGAACGTCTTCAGTAAGGAACCATCTGTAGAATAAATATATAGAAAATTGTCAACACGTAGATAGACTTCCTTGTCTAGTGAAGCTTGAATTCCAATTGATGAATGGTAACTGGAGTTTGGTAAATAAACAGGAAAAGCGTTCAACAGTTTACCAGAATTATTGTATCTACTAATACTTGCTTTTAAGCCATCTAACACAAGAATGTTAGATTCGTGATC